>JADMIO012961970.1_pt1 | contig 72224 bp, 68 predicted proteins | sample 8958161 | NCBI WGS metagenome assembly JADMIO01 (sample SAMN16585339, study PRJNA669376) | soil metagenome | isolation source: Crop rotation soil | place: USA: Cullars Rotation, Alabama | collected 2011 | reverse complement strand
CGTGGTCCCAGACTAATAATCAGACCGACGATACGAGTGGGACCGTGGTCCCAGACTAATAATCAGACCGACGATACGAGTGGGACCGTGGTCCCAGTCTGATTATCAGACCGACGATACAAGTGGAACAGTTATGCCCGGGAATTCCTGCAGGATCGATCCGCTCGAGAAGCTTTCTAGTGGTACCAACCCAGGCAGGTAGCACAGTGCGCGCCCACTGCCTTACGGATAGCACGACGCATCTTCGCCGCAGCGTTGTTCCCACGGGCGATAGCAGCACGCCGCTTCGCATGGCTCTTCACACTGCGCTGTGCCTGATAGGTGGCGTGGTGCTGAGCACAGCGCCCACCATGAGTAGCCCAGTCCCTACAGTCGAGACACCGGGTACGCATAGGGCACCCCCCCCCCCCTTCCGGGGACACCCCCCTATCCGTCGACACCCCCCTACCTACTCACGTGAGTAGGCTGGGCGCGGCAGCGCTAGAAGCGACCGCCCGTCATGAAGTGGGCAGTGAGCCAACCCATGAAGGCCAGTAGCGCAAAGCGTCGAGCACGCACCCAACCCGAAGGCTTGCCTGTACTGCCGCTTTGCGTGGCGAACCATGACCAGACGTGTTCGCTCAGCGTGTCGCCCGGCTTCTTATTGAAGAGCGCTCGACCCTCAATGACGCCGAACGCGGCAAGCCATGCGAGCCAAGCGATTGTGTATCCGCTCATTGAGCCCCCCGACGGATTCGAACCGCCGACCCCCTGATTACGAAACAGGCGCTCTAACCGAACTGAGCTAGGGAGGCAACGCCGGTCGCTCAACCCTGGGAGAGATCAGGGGAGTGACCGGCCTGAGTGGGTAGCGCTCGACGCCGTTCCTTAGCGGTGCTTGATGCGTGGCGCGTAAACCCCTCTACCTATATGAAGGTTGTCGGCAACCTGATTCGGGGTCACAGCGAAGGGCGCCCGGGTGACGCTGTGATGAAGTGGCGTGAAGTCTGGATTACCCAATGAGAAGTCATTAGGAATGTGTGTTTCGAGTCATTCCGTCACAGCATCACTTCCCCCAGGTCAACGGCTCGCCCCGCTGTGCTGTGGTGACGGAGTCACTGTTACTTAGGCTAACTAACTAAACCGAGACAAGAGAAATGGGCCGACCGGGGGACCGGCCGACCCTTCCCGCTGCCCCAGGAAGCCCGCTGTGCGCCCGTCTCAGCGCCTAACAGGCTTCCCGGGTGTCTCGCTACGCCGCTACGTCTTCCGTGCCGTCCTGGGCGTCGTCTTCGTCGTCGTCGGTCGGCGGCTTCGCCCACGTGATCGAAGCGCGCTTCTCGATGGGCGTTCCCTGCCCCCTGCCCGTAGTCGACTTCGTGACAACGATCTTGTCTACGAAGAGCCCGACGAACACGCGCTTGTCGTCTACTGACGCGCGCCCCCACCACGACTTAGGGCCGGTCGGGTCAGCGTCGGCGTCTTCGGGGAACCATTGGTCAAGGGGAAGCTTCGGGGCTTCGGCGGCTTCAAGTTCGGCAAGCCGCTCTTCCGCCCCTTGCTGCCGGAGCGTCAGCGCTGCCTGTTGCTTCCGGAAGTGCTTCCTGCCAACGGGTCCGTCGTACGCGCCTGCCGCGCGGTCTTCGTACAGCTCTTCAAGGGCGTTCAGGGCGTCGGCGCGCTCCGCAACAAGGTTCGCCCGTTCGCCGCTCTTCTCAGGCGCCTCAGTGAGCTTGCCGAAGCGTCGGGCGGCTTCCCACAGAAGCGCCAACGTCTCTTCGTCGCCTTCGGCGTGCCTGATCTTGTTGAAGATGCGTTCCGCAACGAACTTGTCGAGTGCCGCCATGCTGACGTTGCACGTGCCTTCGTGCTGCCCAGGTGCGGACGGGTCGACCACCTTCCGGCGACGGCAGCGGTAAGAGTCCTTGATCGATTCTTCCCCGCGCTTCGAAGTCATGACGGCGCCACACTCGCAGTACAGCTTGTCCATGGCGGACAGAATGGCTTGCCCCCGGGAAAGCCCCTTGCCGCGCCCCCTGCCGTCCAACCACGCCTGAAGCTCATACCACTCAGCGGGCTCGATGATCGGTCCGCAATCAAGCTCGACCGGCCGGAGCGTGATCGGGTCGCGCTGAATGCGGTAACCCTCAATCTTCGTGGTCGGCGTGCCGTCCGGCTTCTTCTTGTAGATCACCTCAGCGGCGAAGCCCGCAATACGCGGGTCCCGAAGGATTCGCATAACGGTTGCCGGGTCCCAGGCGCTTGAAGCGGTCTTCTTCCCAATCGTCTCGCCCCGGGTCGGCACGGCGTCAGCGTCCATGCGCTTACAAAGCCCCGTGATGCTGCCCGGGTGAATGGCGGCTTGACTGCCCGGCTTGAAGGGAAGGTGTTTGTGCGTCTTGATCTCACGCCACCACCACCGGATTACGTCGGGCTCGAACTCGAAGGGTCCGGTAAGGGGAGTGGTCGAGTGCGCAAGCTTGTTGATGACGACATTGACCATTCGGCCGTTGCGCGTGATCTCCTTCGTCTCCGAAACAAGCTCGAAGCCGTAAGGCGCCTTCCCGCCGACGTACCCGCCCAATTCGCGCTGAAGGTTCTTCGTGTCGAGAATCTTCGCCGACTTCAGCGAAGATTCTTTGTGCGACGCGTCGAGCCGCATAATCAGGTGAATCAGGTCCATGACGTTTCCCTGCCGGAAGACGCCTTCCTGAGTGGAAACAATCGTCACGCCCAGGGCGAGCAATTCCGAGACAATCGGAATCGCGTCCATGACCTTCAGGCGCGAGAAGCGCGACACGTCATAGACAATGATCATGTTGAGCCGCCCGGCGCGGCATTCGTTCAGGATGCGTTCGAACTCCGGGCGCTCCGCCGTCCCGAACGCCGACGTGCCCGGCGCTTCGCTGAAATGCCCGACGAACCTGAACCGGCCCCCGTCGCGCTCGACTTCGCGCTGAAGGTCGGCCGCCTTGTCTTCGTTGGCGCTACGCTGTGTCGCTGGGCTTGCTGCGCTCGAATTCTCGCGCTCGCGCGACTGACGGTCGTAAGCACCCGCGTACGTGTCCACCCCGGTCACAACCCCTTGTGTCATGTCGGCGACCCTACGCCCCCAACTGAGAGAACTCAAAGGTTACCCCAGTTGGGGCACTACTCCCGAAAACCGCTTCTGACCTGGGAAAACGTGAAGCCCCGGGGCATCCGCTGAGGGTTGCCGCCGGGGCTTCGGTGTGTCCGTCAGTACGGGCCATAGAGGGGCGTCGTGTAACCCACCCAGGGCGATTGCTCCGGCACGGGGAAGCCGCGCCACGCCTTCGGGACGTCGCGGTGAGTTCAGGCTTTTTCATATCTCATTGCCCCCGGACGAGCGTCTGCTCCGCCATTCGCCGTCCGCCGTGCCAATCGGATCAGCCGTCCAAATGCGGGATTTTCGTTAGTCGGAGGCCAAACGGCATTGAGCGTCAGCATATCATCAGCGAGCTGAAGAAAGACAATCCCCGATCCGCTCCACGTGTTGCCCCAGCAATCAGCGCGACCTTGCCCCTCCAACGTCATCTCGTTCTCCGCTCATGAGCTCAGCCACTGGCGAGCGGCATCGCATTCTTCGCATCCCGCCTCTGGCGGATGCAGGAAGATCAACGGATCTCGGCCCAGTTGACCCAGGGCTGTCGCCACAATGTCGCGGGAGCGGATCAACCGAGCAAAGGCATGACCGACTGGACCTTCCTTCTGAAGGCTCTTCTCCTTGAGCCACCTGTCCGCCAAGGCAAAGCGCTCACAGCAGTGGTCATTCTCGAGATAATCGACGCGTACCAACTTGCCATCCTGAAGAATGGTGCAGTGTCTCGGCACCCCATAGGGAACCTTTGCCATCAACTCGGCAAGATGCAGCGTCGTGTTGGCATCGTGTCCCACGCCGAGGAGAAGTACCTGCCCATCGAGTTCATGGACACGGGCGACCGGGCTTGCAGGCGAGTGAGGTGGCAGGGGCAATGGATCAGAGATGATCTGCTCTGCCTGTGGCCCCGCTGCCGCAAAGGCAAATGGATGGGCGCTGCGCTTTACATTTGGCAGGCGCCAGAATGTGTCAGAGACAACTCCAAGGTCCGGTGTAACGGGCGACGTGGCAGGATCGAACGGCTCGTCGTCCAGACCTGACCACGAGGGCATGACGAGCGTCCCTCCCGGACCCAGCGCAGCACGCAGGGCCTCGATCAGTCCAAGTGGCCCATCTTCGAGGGGCCGGACGCTACGGAAGGAGCTGTGGACCAGCAGCACACCGCCGGGGGTAACCCCAAGGTTGAGAAGCTGACCGATGAGCTCGGCTTTTCGCCATTCGTATTGCACGACATTGCACTCCACCGCTGATGACATCAGTCGATCATAGCACGATCAACGGCACTGTTGCAAATAGTCGGTGGTGATAAACTTATCATCCCCTTTTGCTGATGGAGCTGCACATGAACCCATTCAAAGGCCGGCATTTTCAGCGTGACATCATTCTGTGGGCCGTACGCTGGTACTGCAAATACGGCATCAGTTACCGTGAGCTGCAGGTCGACGGATCTTTTCCGCTGCATAACCCTGCTTCGGGGTCATTATAGCGATTTTTTCGGTATATCCATCCTTTTTCGCACGATATACAGGATTTTGCCAAAGGGTTCGTGTAGACTTTCCTTGGTGTATCCAACGGCGTCAGCCGGGCAGGATAGGTGAAGTAGGCCCACCCGCGAGCGGGTGTTCCTTCTTCACTGTCCCTTATTCGCACCTGGCGGTGCTCAACGGGAATCCTGCTCTGCGAGGCTGGCCGGCTACCGCCGGCGTAACAGATGAGGGCAAGCGGATGGCTGATGAAACCAAGCCAACCAGGAAGGGCAGCCCACCTATCAAGGTGTACTGCCTTCCAGACGAACGAAGAGCGATTGAGGAAAAGGCGGCGGCGGCCGAGAGAGAATATTCAGGCCAGTTATGCTTTCTGGCCTGTAACAAAGGACATTAAGTAAAGACAGATAAACGTAGACTAAAACGTGGTCGCATCAGGGTGCTGGCTTTTCAAGTTCCTTAAGAATGGCCTCAATTTTCTCTATACACTCAGTTGGAACACGAGACCTGTCCAGGTTAAGCACCATTTTATCGCCCTTATACAATACTGTCGCTCCAGGAGCAAACTGATGTCGTGAGCTTAAACTAGTTCTTGATGCAGATGACGTTTTAAGCACAGAAGTTAAAAGAGTGATAACTTCTTCAGCTTCAAATATCACCCCAGCTTTTTTCTGCTCATGAAGGTTAGATGCCTGCTGCTTAAGTAATTCCTCTTTATCTGTAAAGGCTTTTTGAAGTGCATCACCTGACCGGGCAGATAGTTCACCGGGGTGAGAAAAAAGAGCAACAACTGATTTAGGCAATTTGGCGGTGTTGATACAGCGGGTAATAATCTTACGTGAAATATTTTCCGCATCAGCCAGCGCAGAAATATTTCCAGCAAATTCATTCTGCAATCGGCTTGCATAACGCTGACCACGTTCATAAGCACTTGTTGGGCGATAATCGTTACCCAATCTGGATAATGCAGCCATCTGCTCATCATCCAGCTCGCCAACCAGAACACGATAATCACTTTCGGTAAGTGCAGCAGCTTTACGACGGCGACTCCCATCGGCAATTTCTATGACACCAGATACTCTTCGACCGAACGCCGGTGTCTGTTGACCAGTCAGTAGAAAAGAAGGGATGAGATCATCCAGTGCGTCCTCAGTAAGCAGCTCCTGGTCACGTTCATTACCTGACCATACCCGAGAGGTCTTCTCAACACTATCACCCCGGAGCACTTCAAGAGTAAACTTCACATCCCGACCACATACAGGCAAAGTAATGGCATTACCGCGAGCCATTACTCCTACGCGCGCAATTAACGAATCCACCATCGGGGCAGCTGGTGTCGATAACGAAGTATCTTCAACCGGTTGAGTATTGAGCGTATGTTTTGGAATAACAGGCGCACGCTTCATTATCTAATCTCCCAGCGTGGTTTAATCAGACGATCGAAAATTTCATTGCAGACAGGTTCCCAAATAGAAAGAGCATTTCTCCAGGCACCAGTTGAAGAGCGTTGATCAATGGCCTGTTCAAAAACAGTTCTCATCCGGATCTGACCTTTACCAACTTCATCCGTTTCACGTACAACATTTTTTAGAACCATGCTTCCCCAGGCATCCCGAATTTGCTCCTCCATCCACGGGGACTGAGAGCCATTACTATTGCTGTATTTGGTAAGCAAAATACGTACATCAGGCTCGAACCCTTTAAGATCAACGTTCTTGAGCAGATCACGAAGCATATCGAAAAACTGCAGTGCGGAGGTGTAGTCAAACAACTCAGCAGGCGTGGGAACAATCAGCACATCAGCAGCACATACGACATTAATCGTGCCGATACCCAGGTTAGGCGCGCTGTCAATAACTATGACATCATAGTCATGAGCAACAGTTTCAATGGCCAGTCGGAGCATCAGGTGTGGATCGGTGGGCAGTTTACCTTCATCAAATTTGCCCATTAACTCAGTTTCAATACGGTGCAGAGCCAGACAGGAAGGAATAATGTCAAGCCCCGGCCAGCAAGTGGGCTTTATTGCATAAGTGACATCGTCCTTTTCCCCAAGATAGAAAGGCAGGAGAGTGTCTTCTGCATGAATATGAAGATCTGGTACCCATCCGTGATACATTGAGGCTGTTCCCTGGGGGTCGTTACCTTCCACGAGCAAAACACGTAGCCCCTTCAGAGCCAGATCCTGAGCAAGATGAACAGAAACTGAGGTTTTGTAAACGCCTCCTTTATGGGCAGCAACCCCGATCACCGGTGGAAATACGTCTTCAGCACGTCGCAATCGCGTACCAAACACATCACGCATATGATTAATTTGTTCAATTGTATAACCAACACGTTGCTCAACCCGTCCTCGAATTTCCATATCCGGGTGCGGTAGTCGCCCTGCTTTCTCGGCATCTCTGATAGCCTGAGAAGAAACCCCAACTAAATCCGCTGCTTCACCTATTCTCCAGCGCCGGGTTATTTTCCTCGCTTCCGGGCTGTCATCATTAAACTGTGCAATGGCGATAGCCTTCGTCATTTCATGACCAGCGTTTATGCACTGGTTAAGTGTTTCCATGAGTTTCATTCTGAACATCCTTTAATCATTGCTTTGCGTTTTTTTATTAAATCTTGCAATTTACTGCAAAGCAACAACAAAATCGCAAAGTCATCAAAAAACCGCAAAGTTGTTTAAAATAAGAGCAACACTACAAAAGGAGATAAGAAGAGCACATACCTCAGTCACTTATTATCACTAGCGCTCGCCGCAGCCGTGTAACCGAGCATAGCGAGCGAACTGGCGAGGAAGCAAAGAAGAACTGTTCTGTCAGATAGCTCTTACGCTCAGCGCAAGAAGAAATATCCACCGTGGGAAAAACTCCAGGTAGAGGTACACACGCGGATAGCCAATTCAGAGTAATAAACTGTGATAATCAACCCTCATCAATGATGACGAACTAACCCCCGATATCAAGTCACATGACGAAGGGAAAGAGAAGGAAATCAACTGTGACAAACTGCCCTCAAATTTGGCTTCCTTAAAAATTACAGTTCAAAAAGTATGAGAAAATCCATGCAGGCTGAAGGAAACAGCAAAACTGTGACAAATTACCCTCAGTAGGTCAGAACAAATGTGACGAACCACCCTCAAATCTGTGACAGATAACCCTCAGACTATCCTGTCGTCATGGAAGTGATATCGCGGAAGGAAAATACGATATGAGTCGTCTGGCGGCCTTTCTTTTTCTCAATGTATGAGAGGCGCATTGGAGTTCTGCTGTTGATCTCATTAACACAGACCTGCAGGAAGCGGCGGCGGAAGTCAGGCATACGCTGGTAACTTTGAGGCAGCTGGTAACGCTCTATGATCCAGTCGATTTTCAGAGAGACGATGCCTGAGCCATCCGGCTTACGATACTGACACAGGGATTCGTATAAACGCATGGCATACGGATTGGTGATTTCTTTTGTTTCACTAAGCCGAAACTGCGTAAACCGGTTCTGTAACCCGATAAAGAAGGGAATGAGATATGGGTTGATATGTACACTGTAAAGCCCTCTGGATGGACTGTGCGCACGTTTGATAAACCAAGGAAAAGATTCATAGCCTTTTTCATCGCCGGCATCCTCTTCAGGGCGATAAAAAACCACTTCCTTCCCCGCGAAACTCTTCAATGCCTGCCGTATATCCTTACTGGCTTCCGCAGAGGTCAATCCGAATATTTCAGCATATTTAGCAACATGGATCTCGCAGATACCGTCATGTTCCTGTAGGGTGCCATCAGATTTTCTGATCTGGTCAACGAACAGATACAGCATACGTTTTTGATCCCGGGAGAGACTATATGCCGCCTCAGTGAGGTCGTTTGACTGGACGATTCGCGGGCTATTTTTACGTTTCTTGTGATTGATAACCGCTGTTTCCGCCATGACAGATCCATGTGAAGTGTGACAAGTTTTTAGATTGTCACACTAAATAAAAAAGAGTCAATAAGCAGGGATAACTTTGTGAAAAAACAGCTTCTTCTGAGGGCAATTTGTCACAGGGTTAAGGGCAATTTGTCACAGACAGGACTGTCATTTGAGGGTGATTTGTCACACTGAAAGGGCAATTTGTCACAACACCTTCTCTAGAACCAGCATGGATAAAGGCCTACAAGGCGCTCTAAAAAAGAAGATCTAAAAACTATAAAAAAAATAATTATAAAAATATCCCCGTGGATAAGTGGATAACCCCAAGGGAAGTTTTTTCAGGCATCGTGTGTAAGCAGAATATATAAGTGCTGTTCCCTGGTGCTTCCTCGCTCACTCGACCGGGAGGGTTCGAGAAGGGGGGGCACCCCCCTTCGGCGTGCGCGGTCACGCGCACAGGGCGCAGCCCTGGTTAAAAACAAGGTTTATAAATATTGGTTTAAAAGCAGGTTAAAAGACAGGTTAGCGGTGGCCGAAAAACGGGCGGAAACCCTTGCAAATGCTGGATTTTCTGCCTGTGGACAGCCCCTCAAATGTCAATAGGTGCGCCCCTCATCTGTCAGCACTCTGCCCCTCAAGTGTCAAGGATCGCGCCCCTCATCTGTCAGTAGTCGCGCCCCTCAAGTGTCAATACCGCAGGGCACTTATCCCCAGGCTTGTCCACATCATCTGTGGGAAACTCGCGTAAAATCAGGCGTTTTCGCCGATTTGCGAGGCTGGCCAGCTCCACGTCGCCGGCCGAAATCGAGCCTGCCCCTCATCTGTCAACGCCGCGCCGGGTGAGTCGGCCCCTCAAGTGTCAACGTCCGCCCCTCATCTGTCAGTGAGGGCCAAGTTTTCCGCGAGGTATCCACAACGCCGGCGGCCGGCCGCGGTGTCTCGCACACGGCTTCGACGGCGTTTCTGGCGCGTTTGCAGGGCCATAGACGGCCGCCAGCCCAGCGGCGAGGGCAACCAGCCGAGGGCTTCGCCCTGTCGCTCGACTGCGGCGAGCACTACTGGCTGTAAAAGGACAGACCACATCATGGTTCTGTGTTCATTAGGTTGTTCTGTCCATTGCTGACATAATCCGCTCCACTTCAACGTAACACCGCACGAAGATTTCTATTGTTCCTGAAGGCATATTCAAATCGTTTTCGTTACCGCTTGCAGGCATCATGACAGAACACTACTTCCTATAAACGCTACACAGGCTCCTGAGATTAATAATGCGGATCTCTACGATAATGGGAGATTTTCCCGACTGTTTCGTTCGCTTCTCAGTGGATAACAGCCAGCTTCTCTGTTTAACAGACAAAAACAGCATATCCACTCAGTTCCACATTTCCATATAAAGGCCAAGGCATTTATTCTCAGGATAATTGTTTCAGCATCGCAACCGCATCAGACTCCGGCATCGCAAACTGCACCCGGTGCCGGGCAGCCACATCCAGCGCAAAAACCTTCGTGTAGACTTCCGTTGAACTGATGGACTTATGTCCCATCAGGCTTTGCAGAACTTTCAGCGGTATACCGGCATACAGCATGTGCATCGCATAGGAATGGCGGAACGTATGTGGTGTGACCGGAACAGAGAACGTCACACCGTCAGCAGCAGCGGCGGCAACCGCCTCCCCAATCCAGGTCCTGACCGTTCTGTCCGTCACTTCCCAGATCCGCGCTTTCTCTGTCCTTCCTGTGCGACGGTTACGCCGCTCCATGAGCTTATCGGGTCCACTCGCGAACGCAGAAAGGCCCACCCGAAGGTGAGCCAGTGTGATTACATTTGCGGCCTAACTGTGGCCAGTCCAGTTACGCTGGAGTCACTAGTATTTAGGTGACACTATAGAAGCGGCCGCGACAACTTGTCCACGTGGAATTCTAAGCTTAGGATCCCAATGTGCTGGAAAGCCTGCTGCTGAACCCCGACACCGTCGTGCTCGACGGTGCGGTCGACGCGCTGCGCACCTTCTCGCTCGACCACCCCTCGTACGGCCTCTACGGCGGCAGGACCCTGCGCCCCGACGGCACGGTCGATCCGAGCTCCTGCTGGGGCGATATGACGCTGTGGTCGCTCGTGTCGTTCGCCGCGGGGCTGTCGACCGCGTTCAAGCGCTCGCGCGTCTTCGACCCCGAGTCGCTCGGATCATGGCAGCGCGACAGCGTGCGGGAGGTGCCCATCATCACGGGGTGCCTGCTGCTGATCTCCCGCGACGGCTGGAACCGCCTCGGCGGCATGGACGAGCAGTACTTCCTCTACGGCGAAGACGCAGACTTCTCGCTGCGCGCGCGGCGGGCGGGCCTGCGCCCGGTCATCGTGCCGGACGCCGAGATCGTGCACGCCGTGGGCGGATCCACCTCGTCGAGCGGCCGCAAGATGTGCATGGTCATGGCCGGCAAGGCCACCGTGCTGTGCAAGAACTGGCCGGCGCCCCAGGCCGCGGTGGGCATCGCCCTGCTGCAGGCCGGTGCCGCCACCCGAACGCTCCTCGCCCGTGTGCGAGGACGACGCCACACCACCTGGGACGAAGTCTGGCGCCGCCGCCGGGACTGGCGCCCGGGATACCCGCTCGCCCGGCAGACGATCTTCGGTTTCGACCCGTCGACCGGCTCCGAGGCGCCGGAGAGAACACCCGCGTAACCCGATACGTCGAATCCTTTGGGGGGAACCATGACGTCCGCAACACTCATCACCGCACTACGCACCACCGCCGCCACCGTCGGGGACGAGAAAGGGGTCCGCTTCTACGCCGACCCCACGACCTCGATCTTCCGGGGCTGGCGCGAACTCGACGAGCGCGCCCGTCGCATCGCCCAGTCGCTGCAGGCCGCCGGTCACCAGCCCGGCGAGCGCGTGATCGTCGCGCTCGCACCGGGACTCCAGTGGCCGGATGCCGCGTACGGCGCGCTCTACGCCGGGCTCGTGCTCGTTCCGGCGCCCGTCGTCGGCTACGGCACCACGGGGGCGCTCGCCGCTCGGATCAACGGGTTGGCCGCGGCATCCGAGGCCTCGCTGGTGCTCACCGAGCCGGCCATCCTCTCCGCCCTCGGCGAGGACGCCGACGCGATCGAGCTCCCCGTGCGGGTGATCGACGACCTCCTCGCCGGCGATGCCGATGCCTGGGTCGAGCCGGGGATCGACGGCGATGCGCCGTCGTTCCTGCTCTACACCTCGGGGTCGACCGGCGACCCGAAGGGCGTCATCGGCACCCACGCCACGTTCCTCGCGACGACCGAGACCTGCGCCGAGCTGTTCTCGCTCGACTCGAGCTCGGTGCTCGTGGGCTGGGCTCCGCTTCACCACGCGATGGGCCTGATGATCCAGGTGATCCTTCCCGCCGTTCTCGGAGCCGACTCGATCATGCTCGCGACCGATCAGTTCCAGCGACGCCCGATCGTCTGGCTGCAGTTGATCAGCCGCCACCGCGCCACGATGAGCGTCGCGGGCAACTTCGCGTTCGGACTCAGCGCGAAGCTGGCGACCGACGCGCAGATCGCCGAGCTCGACCTGTCGAGTCTCACCACGCTGCTGTGCGGCAGTGAGCCGGTGCGGGCCGAGACGCTCGATGCGTTCCTCACCCGGTTCGCCTCGACCGGGATCACCGCCGAGGCGGTGCTGCCGGCCTTCGGCATGACCGAGGCGATGCTCATCACCAGCAAGCGCCCCGGCCGTCCCATCCGCTTCACGAGCTTCGACGCCGCCGAGGTCGCGGCGGGTCGCCTCGTCGGCGCCGAGGGCGAGGGCAGCGTCGCGATGGTGTCGAACGGCCAGCCGGCGAGCAACACGAGCGTCGTCATCGTCGATCCCGACACGCTCGAGCCGGTGCCCGACGGCACGGTGGGAGAGGTCTGGGTGTCGTCGCCGATGGTCGGCCCGGGCTACTTCCTGCGCCCCGACGCCACCGCCGAGACCTTCGGTCACCACCTGCCCGGCTCCGAGCACGAGTACCTCCGCACCGGCGACCTGGCATCGGTCGTCGACGACGAGCTCTACGTCACCGGACGACTCAAAGAGGTCATCATCGTCCGCGGTCGCAATCTCTACCCGCAGGACATCGAGGCCGCCGCCGCCGCGGTGCACCCCGCCGTCGGGATCGCCGCCGCGTTCGAGCTCGACGGCCATCCCTCGGCGGTGGGCATCGTCGCCGAGTACGACGCCGAGGCACTGGGCGACACCACCCTCCCCGACCTCGCCGAGGCGCTGCGCGCGACCCTCACCCAGCGGGTCTCGCTGCCGTCGGTCGCCGTCGCGCTCGTCGAGCCCGGGCTGCTGCCGCGCACACCGACGGGCAAAGTGCGCCGCCGCCCCACCCTCGCAGCAATCGAAGCGGGGGCGCTGACCACGTCCTTCTCCCGCGGCTACCGCGACACGGTCGCGACCGCACACTGATCCATCAAGGAAGACCACTCATGTCGAACTCACCTGACACCACCACCCCCACGTCCGTCGCCGCACTCGGCGACTGGCTCATCGAGCGCATCCGCTTCTACGACCAGGTCGATGCGGCCGCCGTGACCCTCGACGCGCCGCTGAGCGACCTCGGTCTCGACTCGATCTACGTGCTCACCCTCTGCGGAGACATCGAGGACACCTACGGGACCGAGATCGACCCGACGTTCTTCGAGGGCCGCGACTCGCTCGGACAGGTCGCCGTCGCCCTCCACGAGAGGCTCGCCCCCTCGTGACCGCCGTGACGTCGCCGCCGCGTCTGCGGGCATCCGAGGGGTGCTTGCAGACGCGCGGCGGCGTCGTGCGGTGGCGTCTCGGCCTCCGCGATCCTGCGGAGGCGGCGTCGACGGTCGCACGGGAGTGGGTCGAACAGATCGTCCGCGCCCACGGCCTGTTCGCATGGACCGGCTTCGCCGCCGTGCCGCCGTTCATGAAGCCGCGATTCGCGTCCGGCGGGGCCGACTTCTCCGTCTCGCACAGCGGCGAGTTCGTCCTGGTCGCGGTGGGAGTGGGGGCACGGGTCGGGGTCGACGTCGAGGCCGCGCCCTTCGAGGCGTTCCGCTCCGCGGCGTTGCGACGACGGATGCTGACCCCCGCCGAGCACGACAGGCTCGCCCGCGTACCGGCCGACGCGCGCCTCCCCCACCTCGCCCGGGTGTGGACCGCGAAGGAGGCCCTCGTCAAAGCGAGTGGCGAAGGATTGCGGCGCGACTTCCGCCGCTTCGCCGTCCCCGCACTCCTCGATGCCCCCGTCTCGCCGCTCGAGGCCGCTGTCGCCGTGCTCTCCCGCGACGCGGCGCCCGAGGTGCTCCGCCTCACCCCTCTTCTCGCGGCGCCGATGCCCGAGGCCCCCCTCCCCACCCCTCTTCCCGCCGCACCCGAAGCGGCCCTCACGGAGTTGTCATGACGATCCTCGAACACCCCGGCACCGCTGCCCGGAAGACCGCCTCCCCCGCCCGACGCCCCTACGCCGAGTTCATGAAGATCTGGGAGGAGGGGTACGTGTCGAACCGGATCTCGTTCGAGATCATGCACACGCCCGGGGTCTTCATCGTCGCGGGTGCACCGCTGCGCGACGGCGACGGTCGCCTCCGACGCGAGCGGGTCCTCGAGCACCTCGCGGCGACCGTCGCGAGCGCTCCGATGTTCCGGCTGCGGCTGCAACGGTCGCTCCTCGGCCTCACACCGCCCGCCTGGGTGCCCGACGAGGAGTTCGACCTCGCCCGCCACGTCGTCTTCGCCGACGAGGTGGCCGACCTCGACACCGCCGACCTGCGACGGCTCTCGGGTGACGACGACGGCGTGATGTCGATCCGGCACCCGCTGTGGCGCATCCGCGTGACGGAGCTGAGCGACGGCGACGTCGCCATCGGCAACATGCTCCACCACGCGAGCCTCGACGGCCTGTCGGGGATGAAGGCCATGTCGGTGATGAACGTCAAGTCGCCCGACGAAGACCTGCCCACCCCCGTCGACCCGTTCGCCGGCATGCGCGCCGCGAGACGGTGGGAACTGCCGGCACTCGCCATGAGGCAGTGGTGGGACGACCTCGAGGCGCCGCGTCTGCGCGCCGCCTGGCGGTCGTACACCGCGAAGCCCTTCGTTCGGAGGGCGCGCCGGGTGGCCGCGCGCCTCCTCCTCCCGCTCCGCTACGGCGCCGGCGGCGAGGCGGCGCGCGCCGCCGCCCTCCGCCCTCGGCATTCGTCGTACCGCCGACTCGACGCCGCCCTCGCCGGGCGGCGGGCGCGCGAGCTCGGCGGCACCCTCAGCGACCTGCTCATGGCCTCTACGATCGGCGCCTGGAACGGGCGGGAGCGCGAGGTCAAGCTGCGCTTCCCGGTGTCGTTCCACTCGGAGAACGCGCCGAAGGCGCGCAACAACGTGCGGGACATGGAGATCCACGGCGACGCCGACGCGCCGCTCGCCGAGCGTGTCGCCTCGGTGCACGCCCAGGTGGCGGCGCGCGACTCCGCCTGGGACGGTCACGTCGTGCCCGGCGCACCGATCGGCTACACCACCCTCCTCCCGTGGGTCTCGCGACCGCGGTACTTCGCCGGCGGCGAAGTGCTCGCCATGGTCCCCTTCCCGGCCAGCCTGGGAGGCGACCGTCTCGCGGCGGCGGGGATCATGTACAACGGCTCGCTCTTCATCGGCGCGAACATGCCCACCGACCTCGATGTCGAGGCGACCGTGGGGCGCATCTTCGCGCTCATGACGGGATCGGAAGACCCCGGACGGTACCGACCACGCGACACGACGGGAAACGATGAGCCCTGAGCCGAAGCGCATCCATGCCGAATTCATGAAGACGTGGGAGGAGGGCTACGTCTCGACGCGGATCGCGTACGAGACCATGCACACCCCCTGCTTCTTCCTCGTGCGCGGCGATCAGCTGCGCGACGAGGACGGGCGACTCGACCGCACGCGCATCGACGACTTCCTCCGCGCCACGGCGGCGAGCGCGCCCGTGTTCCGCCTGCGCCTGCAGCGCTCGTTCCTCGGACTGACACCTCCCGCGTGGGTGCCCGACGACGACTTCGACCTCGCCCGGCACGTGATCTACGCCGACGCCCCCGTCGACCTCGCCACCGCCGACATCCGGCGGCTCGCCGGTGACGACGGCACCCTGCTGTCGATAGCACACCCGCTGTGGCGGATGCGCGTGACCGAGCTGACAGACGGCGACGTGGCGATCGGGTGCGTGCTGCACCACGCGATCCTCGACGGCCAATCGATGATGAAGGTGATGACGATGCTCACCACCAAGGCCGCCGGTGACGACCCCGTCGGCCCCGACGACCCCTTCGCCGGCACGCGCGCCGCACGCGCGACCGAACTCCCCGTCCTGGCTGCGGCGCGCTGGTGGCGCGGGCTCGCCGATCGCGCGCCCCGCGCCGCCGTTCGTTCGTACCTCTCCAAGCCCCTCGTCAAGCGCGCCCGCCGTGTCGCCGGGCGCCTGCTGCTGCCGCTGCGGTTCGATGCCGGAGGCGAGGCGGCACGCGCCGCTGCGCTCCCCCCGCGTATCTCGGCCTACACGCGCGTCGACTACGCCCGCGCCCGTCAGCACGCCCGAGACCTGGGAGGCACGCTGAGCGACCTCCTCGCCGCCGCCGCCATCGGCGCCTGGGATGGGGCGAAGCGGCGCGTCGCCCTGCGGTTCCCCGTGATGGTCAGCGCCGAGAGCGGCCCGAAAGCACGCAACAGCGTGCGCGACATCTCCGTCCAGGCCGACGCCGACGCTCCTCTCGCCGACCGGGTGCTCGCCGTGCACGAGCAGATCGCAGCCCGCGACGAGATGGACGCCCCCGCGCCGTCCGATGACGCGATCGGCTTCACCACCGTCATCCCGTGGGTGTCGCGCCCGCGCTACTTCGCGGGGAGCGAGGTGCGCGAGGTCATCCCGTTCCCCGCGAGCCTGGGCTCCGACAAGCTCGCCGCGGTCGGCGTCATCTACAACGGCGCGATGACCGTCGGGGCGAACATGCCGGCGCGCAGCGACATCGCCGCGACCCTCGACCGCATCGCGGCCCAGCTCACGCCCCCCGATGACGGCGAGCGCCCGTGACCGACCCGATCGACAGCAGCGCCGCGGCGCAGCATCCGCTCTCCGTCTCCGTCGTCATCCCGTCGTACCGCCGCCTCGACCGGATCGCCGACCTCGTACGCGCCTACCGCACTCAGGGCGCCGACCAGGTCGTCGTCGTCCTCGACGGGCCGCACCCCGGATGGGAGCACGCCGTCGCACCGGTCGCCGGACCCGATCTCGATGTCGTCGCGCTGCCCGAGAACGTCGGTCTGGCACGGGCGCGCATCGCCGGCCTCCGGGCCGCGACCGGCGACATCGTGCTGGCCGTCGACGACGATGTCGAACCCGGGCCGGGGCTCGTCGACCGGCACCGCGCGTTCCACGCCGTGCACGCCGGGCGCGTGCTGCAGGGGTACATGCCGACCGCCCTCCCCGCGAGACGGCACCGCGACCAGGCGCCGACCTACCTCTACGCCCGCGAGTACGAGGCGCAGGCACGGGTGTGGCGCGTCGGCGACCCCGCCCTGCTCCTGCGATCGCTGTGGGGCGGCAACCTGAGCCTCCGGCGCGAGCTCTACGAGCGCGCCGAGGAGCTCCTCCCCTCGGTGCGGCTCGAGTACAACGAAGACCTCGACCTGGGCCTGCGTCTCGAGAAGCTCGGTGCGGTCGCGGTCTTCGACCCCGATGCCCGCGCCGCGCACCACCACGCGCGCGGTCTCTCGGCGTTCCTGCGCGAATGCACCGCGCGCGGGGGTGCGATCGCCCAGATCGAGGCACGGTGGGGCGAGAGGCCCGCGCAGCTGACGCCGATCATCGACATCCCGCGCTCCTACAACCGCGTGCTCGCCGCGCTGCAGCGACGCATCGCGGCACGCGACGACCCCGGTGCGCTCGAGACCTCGATCGTGGCGGTCTATCGGGCGGCCGGTCTGGTGGGCGCGTGGCGCCTGCAGGACGGGATCGCGCGGATGCTGCGTCGGGGCGTCGCCATGCGCGGCTACCGGCTCGCACGGCACGAGGCCTCGGCGGTGCCGGCACGATGACGCACCGGCCCCGATCGGGGAGCGGCCGAGGGGCCGACATACGATGGTGGGGCGCCACGACTGTCGGAGCCCCCCATACTCCGGTGCTACAGCCCCCCTGGCTCGGTCGACGGCGTGAGGAGTCTCATGCGTGTCGCCCATCCCGCCCGCCTCGGTGTGACGGTCTCGGTCTTCGCGGCGGTGATCGCGTGCGCCGCCCTCGTCGGCGTGGCGAATCTCGTCCGGCGCTTCCGGGAGGACGAGGCGCGCGAGCGCGAGTTCGACGACTGGGCCGCCGGCACCTCGTCACGGGCGGGTGCATCCGACCGCTAGGTTGTTTCCTGTGTCCTCCCGCTCGTGCGGGAGGCGCATCGCCGCCAACGATCGCCGGCTTCCAGGCAGTTCCTTCCCGTCCTTCTCGAGGAGTCTCATGCGTCTGTCCGTGATCGGTTGTGGGTATCTGGGTGCGGTCCATGCCGCGGCGATGGCGTCGATCGGCCACGAGGTGGTCGGCATCGACGTCGACGAGCGCAAGATCGCGCAGCTGTCGCGGGGCGAGGCGCCGTTCTTCGAGCCCGACCTGCAGGAGCTGCTGACAGCGGGCATCGCGTCGGGCAACCTCACCTTCACCACCGACATGTCGGCGGCCCAGGGCGCGAGGGTGCACTTCATCGGCGTCGGGACCCCGCAGCAGAAAGACGGCTACGCCGCCGACCTCACCTACGTCAACGCCGCCGTCGACGGGCTCCTGCCCTACCTGAGCGAGGGCGACCTCGTGGCCGGCAAGTCGACCGTGCCCGTCGGCACCGCCGCGCGCCTGGCCGAGAGCGTCACCCCCACCGGTGCGACCCTGGTGTGGAACCCCGAGTTCCTCCGCGAAGGGTGGGCGGTGCAGGACACCATCGACCCCGACCGCCTCGTCGCCGGCGTCCCCTCCGACGCGAACGGCGCCACCGAGGAGGGCGAGCGCGCAGCATCCGTGCTCCGTGAGGTCTACCACCCGTCGGTCGCGAAGAACACGCCGTTCATCATCACCGACTACGCCACCGCCGAGCTCGTGAAGGTCTCCGCGAACGCGTTCCTCGCGACCAAGATCTCGTTCATCAACGCGATGGCCGAGATCGCCGAGGTCACCGGCGCCGACGTCACCACCCTCGCCGACGCGATCGGCCACGACGCCCGCATCGGCCGCCGGTTCCTCGGCGCCGGCATCGGCTTCGGCGGCGGCTGCCTCCCGAAGGACATCCGCGCCTTCGCCGCCCGCGCCGAAGAACTCGGCCGCGGCGAATCGGTCGCGTTCCTCCGCGAGATCGACGCGATCAACCTCCGCCGCCGCGACCGCGCCGTCGACCTGGTCGTGCAGGCCTTCGACGGGCAGGTCTTCAAGAAGAACATCACCGTGCTCGGCGCCGCGTTCAAACCCCACAGCGACGACATCCGCGACTCGCCCGCCCTCGACGTCGCCGTCCGCCTCCACGGCCTCGGCGCCTGGGTCACCATCACCGACCCTGCGGCGATCGAGAACGCCCGCCGCATCCACCCGCAGCTGAACTACGTCGAAGACCGCGACGAAGCCCTCCGCGGCGCCGACGCCGTCATCGTCGTCACCGAGTGGGACGAATACCGCCGGGAGCTGCCCCCCGAGCACGCCGCGTCCCTCACCAACGGCCACATCGTCGTCGACGGCCGCAACTGCCTCGACGCGAACGCCTGGCGCGCCGCCGGATGGACCTACTACGGGATGGGACGCCCCTGACGGGGCCGACCCCCTAGGCTCAGCGCCATGGACACGCTCAGCAGGATCACCGACCGCGCCGACCTCTTCGCGCTGAACGGCGTGACCGGTGTTCTCACCTTCGCCGTCTACGTGGTCATCGTCATCGCGCTCTGGCGCGTCTTCTCGAAGGCGGGCTACCCGGGGTGGCTCGCGATCATCCCGATCGTCAACGTCTTCACGCTCGTGAAGATCGCGGGCTTCTCCGCCTGGTTCGGCCTGCTCTACATCGTCCCCATCGTGGGATTCGTCTTCCACCTCATCGTGTCGCTGCGCGTCGGCCGGGCGTTCGGGCACGGGGCGGTGTTCTCGGTGTTCTTCCTCTGGATCTTCTACATCATCGGGTTCTTCGTCGTCGGCTTCGGCTCCGACACCTACGACGAGCGCCGCATCCGCTCCTGAACCACCGGATGATCGAGACCGACACCCGCTCGCGCGACGCGCGCCGACGGCGCATCGCCCTGCAGCTCCTCGTCGTCTACGGCATCGCCGTCCTCCTCATCGCCTTCTGGCCCGTGCCGGTCGACAGCGGCGCGGTCGGGCTGCTCGACCGCATCGAGCGCTGGCTGCCGTGGGCGACCTACGTGCGCATCGAGGTCACGGCGAACGTGCTGTTCTTCGTCCCGCTCGGACTGCTGCTCAGCTTCGTGCTCGAGCGCTCCCGCTATCTCGTCCTGCCCATCGGGCTGCTGACGACGATCACGATCGAGGGCCTGCAGGCCGAGCTGCTCGACAAGCGGACGGCCAGCATCTCCGACATCCTCGCCAACACCGCCGGCACCTGCATCGGCATCCTCATCGCCGCCGCCGTCACCCGTCGGCTCGAGCCCCGCCGGACGCCTCAGGGCCACTCCCGCTGAGAGTCCACAACACCCGGGCGCGCCCCGCGCAGCATCCGGGTGTCGTGGACTCTCAGGGGGGAACCGTAGGGTCGCCCCATGAGCACCGACGAGAACGACACCGCCCCGACCGGCTCCGACACCGACCTCGGCAAGCTGATCGCGCAGGTCGACGACGAGCACGGCGAGGACGGCGCGGCCGCCATGGCCGACCAGCTCCGCGGCAAGGTCGAGGAGACCGAGGCCGAACCCGAGGCCCCCGGCGACCTCGAGGACTGAAGCCATTCCGCTGAGAGTCCACAACACCCGGACGCGCTTCGCGCAGCATCCGGGTGTCTTGGACTCTCAGTGCGGAGAGACAGCGGTCAGCTCAGTCGACGTCGGTAGATGGCGATCGCGGCCGCGTACGCGACCACGAGGATGCCCACGAGCCACGCCAGCGCCACCCAGATCGCGCCTCCGACGGGCTGGCCGGCGAACAGCGCGCGCACCGTGTCGACGACCGACGTCACGGGCTGGTTCTCGGCGAACCACGCCACCGGACCCGGCATCGAAGCGGTCGGCACGAACGCCGAGCTGATGAACGGCAGGAAGATCAGCGGGTAGCTGAAGCCGCTGGCCCCGTCGATCGTCTTCGCCGAGAGTCCCGCGACCACCGCGATCCACGTGAGAGCGAGCGTGAAGAGCACCAGGATGCCGGCGACCGCCAGCCACGCGCCGATCGAGGCGCCGGTGCGGAAGCCGAGGAGCAGCGCCACCCCGACGACGATCACCAGGGCCGCGACGTTCGCCGCGAGAGACGTGAGCACGTGCGCCCACAGGATGCTGGATCGTGCGATCGGCATCGACCGGAACCGCTCGAAGATCCCGCCCTGCAGATCGAGGAACAGCCGGTAGGCGGTGTACGCCACCCCCGATGCGATGGTGATCAGCAGGATGCCGGGCAGGAGGTAGTCGACGTAGCCCTCGCTCGAGCCGGTGTCGATCGCTCCCCCGAGCACGAAGACGAAGAGCAGCATGAGCGCGACCGGCGTCACCGCGGTGGTGATGATCGTGTCGGGACTGCGCAGGATGTGACGCAGCGAGCGGCCGGTCAGCACTCCGGTGTCGCTGAGGACGTGGGCGGTCATGGGAGGTCCTTCCGGTGCGCGGGCGCGTCGCCCGAACCGCCGACCAGGGCGAGGAAGACGTCTTCGAGCGTCGGCTGCTTCTCGACGTACTCGACCTGAGCGGGAGGCAGCAGCCGCCGCAGTTCGTCGAGGGTGCCGTTCTGGATGATCCTGCCCTCGTGCAGGATCGCGATGCGGTCGGCCAGATGCTCGGCCTCGTCGAGGTACTGCGTGGTCAGGAGCACCGTGGCGCCGCCCGCGGCGAGCCGGGCGATCGTCCTCCACACCTCGGCGCGCGCCTGAGGGTCCAGACCCGTGGTGGGCTCGTCCAGGAAGATCACCGGAGGATCGCCGATCAGGCTCATCGCGATGTCGAGGCGACGACGCATGCCTCCGGAGTAGCCGCCGGCGCGGCGATCGCCGGCGTCGACGAGGTCGAAGCGCTCCACCAGGGCGTCGGCGATCGCGCGAGGGTTCTTCAGGTGCCGGAGCCTCGCCACCAGCACGAGGTTCTCGCGACCGCTGAGCATCTCGTCGACGGCGGCGAACTGCCCCGTGAGACTGATCGACTCCCGCACCTCGCCGGGCTGAGCGACGACGTCGAACCCGTGGACGCTCGCGCTCCCCGCGTCGGCCCGCGACAGGGTCGAGAGGATCCGCACCAGGGTCGTCTTCCCGGCCCCGTTCGAGCCGAGAAGAGCCAGGATGCTGCCCTCTCGCACCTCGAGGTCGACACCGCGCAGCACGTGCACGTCGCCGTACGACTTCGTGACCCCCCGGACGTCGACGGCGTTCATGAGGATGCGCTCGGCTCATCCGCCGCGGCGTCGATCGCCGAGGTGAGACGTGCTCGTTCCTTGTCGATCCACTGCGCGCCCGAGTATGCGCGAGCGAACGACTCGGCGAACTCGACGGGGTCGTCGCCGACGATCTCGCGGACGGGCGTCGCGTCGACCGCGGCGCGTTCCCAGAGGTCGGCGAGGTCGGCGGACATCGTCACGAGCGTGTCGCCGTCTGTGACGCCGGCGTAGTACATCAGGTATCGGCTCAGCGCTTTCGCGGCCTGGTGGTACGGCTCGGGCAGCGCCTCGATGCGGGCGGTCGCCTGACGGTACTGCTTCTTCTGCTCCAGCGACCCGGTGAGGGTCTCGATCCACTTCGCAGCCATGGCTACTCTCCTCGGTTTCTCGTGTGCGGGGTGTGGAGGCTCTCGATGCGTTCGACGAGGAAGCTCCACGATCTCCAGAACTCGTCGAGGTACTCGCTCCCCTGCGCGTTGAGCGAATAGACCTTGCGGGGCGGCCCCTTCTCCGAGGGCACCTTCTCGACGGCGACGAGACCCCGCTGCTCGACGCGGATCAGCAGCGCGTAGACGGTGCCCTCGACGATGTCGGAGAAGCCCTGCTCGCGCAGCCGTGCGGTGATCTCGTAGCCGTAGGCCGGTTGCACGGCCAGCAGTGCCAGCACGATGCCCTCGAGCGTGCCCTTGAGCATTTCGGTCATCTGTTTCGCCATGCGATCCCTCACTACTCCGTGTCATTGAGTACCGGTAGATAGTAACGCAGAATAGCGGTAGCTGGCAACACCGAGTACCGAGCACGTGAGACAGCTCGCCCCTTAGCGCGGCGACGGTCCGGAAGTCGAGCCCGCGCAAGGAGTTGGCGCTCCCTCGTGGCGGGGGTCAGACTGTGGCGACACCGTGATGACTTTTGTCGTCGCGAGCAGGTCCTGACTGAGGGGGAACCACGAGAATGAGCACCCGGGTAGCGGTCGTCTGGAACCCGTCGAAGACCGAGCGGGAGGCGCTCGAGACGCCTCTGAGCGCAACTCTCGGCGCGGACGCCGACGTCCAGTGGTTCGAGACCAGCGTCGACGACCCCGGCCAGGGGGCGGCCCGCCGCGCCCTCGAGGCATCACCCGAGGTGATCATCGTCGCGGGCGGTGACGGCACCGTGCGCGCGGTCGCGGAGCACCTCGCCGACGAGAAGGCCGACGTCGACCTCGGCATCGTGCCGCTCGGAACGGGCAATCTGCTCGCGCGCAACCTCGGCGTTCCGATCAACGACATCGCGAAGGCGGTCGACCGCGCCCTCACCGGCAGCGCCACCGCCATCGACGTCGGCTGGGTCGACGTCGATCTCGACACCGGAACCGAACGCCACGGCTTCGTCGTGATGATCGGCTTCGGCATCGATGCGCAGATGATCGCCGAGACCGACGACGAGCTCAAGAGCAAGGCCGGCTGGCTCGCCTACGTCGAGTCGCTCGGGCGGGCCCTCGCGGCCAGCGACATCGTGCCCTTCCACCTCACCGTCGACGACGAGCCCGGCCGCGACGAGCAGGGCCACACGCTGCTGATCGCGAACTGCGGCACGCTGCAGGGCGGCTTCACGCTGCTGCCCGACGCCGACCCCTCCGACGGCGAACTCGACTTCCTGCTCCTGAGCGCCGAGGGACTCGGCCAGTGGATGGGAACCCTCAAGACGATGATGTGGGACAACGGGCTCATGCGCCTGATCACCAAGAAGGACGACACGACCAGCTCCGAGTCGGTCTCGCACGGTCGGGCGAAGAAGATCCGCGTCACGCTCCCCGACCCGCGGGCGTTCGAGATCGACGGCGAGGAGATCGGCGAGACGCGGGAGTTCACCGTGTCTCTGCAGCCGTCCGCGGTCAGGGTGCGCTGACCCGGGAGAGAAGAGGGACCCCCGCCCTGTCGAGACAAGACGGGCGGGGGTCCGGTTTCTGCAGGCGACGATTCGCGGTGCCGTGCGTCTCGTCGCTGACACAGACATTAGCCGAGTTTGTCCCCTGAATGGGGGACAGAAACCCCTAAAACACCCCCTTCCTCCCCCTAGGGGTGCTGTCGCAGACCCGGGTGGGGTTCCCGTGGCGAGTCCGTGCGATCGACACCTTGTCGCTTAGGCTTCTGGAGCCGGGCGGGGGGCCTCCCGGCAAAGGGGGAAGACGCCGGTGCCTACGGACGATCTAACGAACGATGATTTCGACGACATCGCGAAGAGCCTGCGAGAGCTCCGCGCCCGCGCCGGAGGTCCGTCCTATGCCGAGATAGGAAGCCGCATCGCGCTGGCGAGGATCGAGCGCGGGGTGCCCGTGTCGGCCTCCGTGCCCGCCCGGACGACGGTCTATGACGCCTTCCGGCTGGGTCGCTCACGGATCAACGCCGCGCTCGTGGGCGAGATCGTGCGGGCGCTCGGAGCCGACGACGCGGAGGCCGAAGGCTGGGAGACTCGCTGCGGTCTCGCACAGAAGGCCCGGCACGCAGCTCCCGCCCGGCCGCCGCTCCCTCCGGTGAAGCAGACCGCCGCACAGCCGGTGCAGCAGACCGCAGCACAGCCGGTGCAGCAGACCGCAGCACAGCCGGTGCAGCAGACCGCAGCACACCGCCCGGCCCTGTGGACGGCGATCCTGCTCGTCGGCTGCGTCGTCCTGAACTTCTCGGGCAGCGCCGCGGTCGCCACCCTCGGCCTCCCCCTCTTCCTGGACATGATCGGCACGGCGGTCGCCGCCATGGCGTTCGGCCCCTGGTGGGGGGTGCTCGTGGCCGCCGGCTCCACGGCCGTCGAGACGGTCTGCGGCACCACCGACCCGCTGCCGTTCGGACTCGTCAACATCGCCGGCGCTCTGGCGTGGGGCTATGGTGTCCGCGCCTTCGGCGGAGCACGGTCGCTGCCGCGGTTCTTCGCGCTGAGCCTGATCGTCGGCGTCGTCTGCACGATCGTCTCGGTGCCGGTGCTGATGACGGTCTTCGGCGGCGAGACGGGTCACGCCAGCGACCAGATCGCCGAAGGGCTCGTCGCCTCGGGCGAGGAGCTCGCCCCGGCGGTCTTCACCGCGAACCTGCTGACCTCCCTGGCCGACAAGCTCATCTCCGGCTTCATCGCCCTCGCTGTGATCGGCCTGCTCCCCGCCCGCATGCTGAAGCACGATCTGGTCGGTTCGATGGTCGGTCGCATGGCGACCGGCGAGTCTCGACGCGATGGCGAGACGCGGACGGATGCTGCGCTGCCCGCCTGAAACACCGGAGAGCGCAGCATCCGTCGCGCACGGATCCACCGACATCGTCGGCGGTGAATCTCTCCGCCCGAGAGCGGAGGAGGAGAGACCGGGATCCCCCACGGCCCGGCATCTCCACGTGTCGAAGTGAGCAAGCGGGTCGCGATGACAAAGGGGCTGACATCACGACCCGCTCGCCTTCGACGCTATGCCGGTGCCGTCGACCGTGCAGCCCGAGAGCGCGATTCCGAACAACCCCGAACACGCCCGAACAGCCCCCGGCGGCACCTTCGGTCACCCGTATGCGCGGGCGGCCCCTGCTCGCCAGACGTATCCCACCGTCCCTCCGATGGCAATGGGTCGCGCCCGGAAAAGGGTCGGACGACAGAGTGGAACGATGAGAAGCATCACCTACGCGGGCGAGACGATCATCACGACCAACGAGGTGGCGGAGGCGCTGGTGAGGCTGACCGCCGCCATCGCGAACGACGGCCGCGCGGAGGCGGTGACGATTCCGATCGTCTCGCGCACGACCGACGACGACGGCACGGCAGAGCTCGTCATCGGCGTCGGCAACGACGTGTTGTCCGCGCCCGCCGAGTGGGAGGGCGACGAGCTGGACTTCTCCGAGGCCGCTGCCGCTCTCCGCTCGCACCCCGGCTATCCCCGCCACAGCGCGCCGGGCCCCGAGCTCTACGCGGTGAACGATCCCGACTCGAGCTGGGACCCCGACCTGGACGGTTTCACGCGCGCCTGACCAGGACAGCGGGAGCGGACGGATGCCATGCTGTTCGTGGTTGGGGAACCGGAACGGCGAATCGGAGTACGCGTGGAACCCGCCTCGACCCGACGACCCTCGATCGCCTGGAGCGACCAGGTAGCGGTCTTCGCGATCGTCGAACTCGACCGGTCCGGCATCGTGCAGAGCTGGAACTCCGGCGCCGAACGCATCAAGGGCTACACCCGTGAGGAGATCGTCGGGCAGCACTTCTCCCGCTTCTACCGGCCCCCAGACCGCGAGCGCGGTGTGCCCGAGACGTTGCTGGCCTCAGCGCTGGCCCACGGCTACGTCGAAGACACCGGCTGGCGTGTGAGATCCGACGGCGCCCTCTTCTGGGCCCACGTCACGATCACGGCGGTGCGAGACAGCCACGGGACGCCGACGGGGTTCGTGAAGATCGTCCGAGACCTCACCGCATCCAAGCGGGCCGACGACGAGCTGAACGCTTTCCTCCGCTCGTTCGTGCACGACTTCCTCTCGCCCGTCACAGCCGTGCGCGGCTACGTCGATCTACTGCGCGAAGGGATCGGTGACGCCGACGAGATGCTGCAGCGTCTCGGCGCGACCAGCGACCACCTGCTCTCGATGGCCACCGCGCTCGCCGAGCGGGTACGCGACGAACCGCCGCCGCGGCGCGACCAGGTCGTGCACGTCGGCGCGCTGGTGCGGGAGGCCGCGAGCCTGGTGCTCCCCGGCGACCTGTTCGGCCGCCTGTCGTTCTCGATCACCGACGACCCCGCCGTGCAGGGCGACGCGACCGAACTGCGCCGTGCCGTTCAGAACGTGCTCGAGAACGCGGCCAAGTACTCCGAGTCGACCATCGACGTGATCGTGGAGACGGCCGCCGACACCGTCGACATCGTCGTGCGCGACCGCGGTCGCGGCATCCACCCCGACGACCTGTCGGCGATCCTCGAGGACGGCGTGCGCGGGCGGATGGCCAGGGACGACGACGGAGGCAGCGGCATCGGACTCGCCAGTGCCACCCGGGCCGTCGCGAACGCGGGCGGCACGATCGGACTGGAGAGCTCGCTGGGCCACGGCACGACGGTGCGGGTGCGTCTGCCCCGCGCCGCCGACGAAACCGGGCGGTAACAGCACGACCCCGGCCCGAAACGGGAGTCTGAGAGGTTGCTGGTACCCACACGGGACGCGCCGACGCGAGCACGCGTCGACGCGTGCGTCAGCGAGTCCCTCTACCCGTAGAAGGGCTTCTTCCGCATGTCTGAAACCACTGGCAGAGGCAGGATGCTGCGAGCTCGCGGCATCGCGCTGCTCGTCACCACGTTCGCCCTGGCGAGCGGATCGGTCGCGCTGGCTCCCGCGGCGTTCGCCGCGGCCCCCGTCGCGAGCATCTCGATCGACGTCTCCCCCGACGAGGCGACCGAGGGCGACACGCTCGAGGTGACCGTGACCTCCACCGGCACGACCGACCTGTACGCGTACGACCTGATCTTCACGTACGACCCCGCGGTGCTCGAGTTCGACGAGGAGTCGGCCGTCGGCCCCGACGGCGGATTCACCACCGGCGCGCTCGGCGACGGCCTGATCGCCGTGACCCACACCCGCCTGGGCACCTCCCCCGGACTCTCCGGGCCGGTCGAACTCGCCTCGTTCTCGTTCCGCGCGATCGACGGCGGCGACACGGTCGTCGCACTCGCCTCGGCCGAGCTCGTCAGCTCGACCGACGAATCGGTGACCCAGACCGACGTCGACTCCGCCTCGGTCTCGCTCGTCACCCTCCCCGACCCGTCGCCGTCGCCGACGTCGACTCCGACCGAGAGCGCGACGCCGGACCCGAGCGCGAGCGCCTCGGCGACGGCCGTCCCGGTCGGCTCGAACGGCCAGCCGCTGGCCGCCACCGGCGCCGACGCGACCCCGTGGCTCATCGCGGGTGCGGGCGCCGTCATCCTCATCGCCGCGGGCGCGCTCCTGGTGATCCGTCGTCGTCAGGCGGTGTCCGAATGATCCGCACGCAGAGCACGACGCCCTCCTCCCCTTCGTCCCGTAAAGGCCCCCTCGTGACAGCATCCACCCGGCGCATCCTCGCCGTCGCGGCCGCGCTGGGAACGGTCGCCGCCGCTTCCCTCGCCGTCCCCGCCACCGCGGCACCCGCCGCCGCGGCCGAGAGCGCACCGTTCCTCGCGCCGTACTACACCGAGCTCGACCAGACCGGCGACGATCAGGTCACCGATGCCGATCTGGCCGTACTGTCGGCCGCGATCGGCGCGACGAGCACCGACCCGCAGTGGGCCGACGACGCGGCGTTCGACATCGACGCGGACGGCGCCGTGACCGTGTCCGACCTCGCTCTGCTGTCGCAGCGCATCATCTACGACGACGGCCCGTTCCAGCTCGTCGAAGCCGACGTCGTCGAGATGCAGGCCGCGATGAACGCCGGCGTCACGACGTCGGTGGAGCTGACGCAGGCATACATCGACCGCATCGCGGCCCTCGACAAGGTCACGGTCACCGGCGGCGCACGACCGCTCAACTCGATCATCACGGTGGGCGAGCAGGCGGCGCTGACCGCCGCCGCGGCGGCCGACGCCGTGCGCGCCGAGAAGGGCATGACGAGCATGCTCCTCGGCGTGCCGATCGCGGTGAAGGACAACTACAACACCGTCGACATGCCCACCACGGCCGGGTGCGGATGCTGGAACGACAACCAGACCACGACCGACGCCACCATGGTGAAAGGCCTCCGCGCAGACGGCGCGGTCATCCTCGCCAAGGCGAGCATGGACGAGTTCGCGATCAACCTGTCGTCGCAGTGGTCGGCGTTCCAGACGCCCGGCACGGCGCTGACGGTCTCGAGCCCGCTCGACACGTCCCGCACGTCGGGAGGCTCGAGCGGCGGCACGGGCGCGTCGATCTCGGCGAACCTCGCCGCTATCGGCTTCGGCACCGACACGGGAGGCTCGATCCGCGTCCCGTCGACGTACAACTCCCTCGTGGGCGTCCGACCGACCGTCGGTCTCGCCAGCCGCGCCGGCATCGTGCCGCTCGCCCTGTCGCAGGACACCGGTGGTCCGATCGCCCGTTCTGTGACGGATGCCGCCGTCGCTCTCGATGCGGTCGTCGGAGCGGATGCTGCGGATCCGATCACCGCGAACCAGGCCGGCAAGGTGCCGACGTCGTACACGTCCTACCTCGACGCGGACTCGCTCGCCGGTAAGACGTTCGGTTACGTGCCGGCGATGTTCGGAACGAACGCCAGCACCCTCGCCCTGTGGGAGAAGACCAAGACGACGCTCGTCGAACAGGGCGCGAAGGTCGTCGAGGTGACCCCGCCCGAGGGATGGAGCGCCATCCTCGGCGAGGGCAGCGGCAGCGGCCCGGAGTTCAACCACGACCTCCAGGAGTACATCGCCACCTACCTCGACCCCGACGTCTCGGCGAACAGCCTGCTGAAGATCAGCCAGTCGACGAACATCGTCCCCGGACGGGCGAGCAACCCGTACGGGCAGCGTGCGGCCGTCACCGAGGAGGCGTACCAGGCCTGGGCGGGTCCGACCGGCACCCACACCACGCAGCTCGCCAAGGGCAAGACGCTCGTGACGAAGCTGATGGACGACCTGGGTCTCGACGCCATCGTCTACCCCAGCGGCAACGCGTACAGCACGATCAGCACCAACATGCGCCTGAGCCCCAACACCGGGCTCCCCGCGGTGACGGTGCCGATGGGCTGGGCGGCCGCGGTGGGCGAGTCGCCCGCGGGCAACGTCAACCTCGAGTTCCTCGGGCGCGACTTCGCCGAAGGTCCGCTGCTCGGGTACGCGTTCGCGCTCGAGCAGGAGATCGACGCCCGCACCGCGCCGGCCCTGTACGGCCCGCTGGGGTGACCCGCACATGAAGGAAGGGCCTCCCGGTACCGACCGGGAGGCCCTTCTCTCTGTCCGCGGCGACGACCGCGTCAGATCATTCGAAGTTGCGGTGGCGGGCGACGAGGTCGTCGAACTTCGCCCCGGTGCGCCGCACCAGCATGAGGTACAGCACGTCCCAGAAGATCCAGAGCGACTGCTCGAACAGGCTCCCCATCGCCTGGATGGTCGGCACGAGACCGCTCGGGTCGTCGGCACCGTAGGTGTGGGCCGGAACGGTCAGCACGATGTCGGCGAGCTGCGCGGTCGGCCCGTCGGGTACGGCGGTCGCCACGAGCAGCGTCGCGCCGGTCTTCTTCACCTGCTCGGCGATGTAGTGGAGGTGAGGGATGTTCGCCGGACCCGACGGCATGATGAACAGGTCGTCCGCTGTCACCGCGGGGGTCGTGTCGTCCCACCCCCAGTGCACGGTCTTGCCGAAATGCGTCAGGCGCATCGCGAACGCCTTCGACCCCAGCCCCTCGCGCCCGATACCGAGCACGAAGATGCGCTGGTGGCTCTCGAGCGCGTCGAGGGCGGCCTCGATGTTCTCGAGCGGCACCCGGCGGAAGACCTCGCCGAGCTCCTGGACGACGGTGGCGCTGATCTCGCGGAACTCCGACATGTCCACTCTCTCCTCTTCAGATTCTTCCCGGTGCTTCTCTTCGGATTCTCCCCGGTGCTGTTCACCGAGTTCGTGCTGATCGGGGGTCATCTCACACCCGGCTTGGCACCGAGGCGCCCGACGAGGAGGGCGAGCAGGATGACGGCGCCGTAGACGGCGTTGATCCAGAAGGTCGGGACGCCCGCGAGGGTGAGGACGTTGGTCAGCGTACCGAGCAGCAGCACACCCATGAGTGCACCGACGATCCGGCCCTGTCCTCCCGTGAGCTGCACGCCCCCGATGACGGCGGCGGCGAGAGCGCTGAAGATGAGGTTCTCCCCCATGCCGCTCGTGACCGAGGCGAGACGCCCGGCGAGCATCAGGCCGGCGAACGCGGCGAGCGCGCTGGCCGCGACGAAGGCCGTGATGAGCACGAAGTCGACCCGGATGCCGGCCGCACGTGCGGCCTCGGCGTTGCCGCCGATCGCGTAGAGGGCGCGTCCCCACGACGTGTAGCGCAGGAGCAGACCCGCGATGAGGAAGAGGATGCCGGTGATCCAGATCGCCGCGGGGATCCCCGCCCACCGCGCCGACCCGACGTAGCGGAAGGCCTCGGGGAGGCCGGCGAGGGTCTTGCCCTCGCTGATGCCGAGCGTGATGCCGCGCAGGAGGATCAGCATCGCCAGCGTGACGATGAAGGGATCGAGTTTCACCTTCACCACGAGGAATCCGTTGAACAGTCCTACCAGCATCCCGATCCCGATCGTGATGCCGATCGCACCGAACTCGTTGATCTCGGTGCCGAGACCGCCGACGGCGGCGGGGATGAGCAGCCAGGCGGCGACCATGGGCGCCAGTCCCACGGTCGATTCGAGAGAGATGTCGAGCTTGCCGGTGAGGAGGATGAAGGTGAGGCCGATCACGACGATGCCGAGCTCCGCCGACTGGCGGAGGATCAGCGTGAGGTTCGCCGCCGACAGGAACGCGGGGCTCACGACAGCGCCGATGATCGCCACGATCACGAGTCCGGGCAGCACGCTCAGCTCGCGGACGTTCTTCACGACGGTGCGCGCGAAGGGGTTCTTCGCGGCGGGGGTACGGATGACGGTGGTTCGCACGATGTTCACTCCAGGCCTTCGATGGCTCGAACGATGTCTTCTTCGGTCGGTTCGCGGAGCTCGGCGCCGATGCGCCCCTCCCGCATGATGAGGACGCGCGGGCTGACGAGCAGCTCCTCGACGTCGTCGGAGATGAGGACCACGGCGACGCCGTCGGCGAGGGCGCGGAGCATGAGGGCGTAGATCGCGTCCTTCGCCGCGATGTCGACGCCCGCGGTGGGCGAGATGAGGACGAGCACGCGCGGATTGCGGGCGAGGGCGCGCGCGAGCACCACCTTCTGCTGGTTTCCACCGCTGAGTCCCGACACGGCCAACGACGGATCCGGCGGCACCAGGGCGACGTCGGCGATGAGGTCGCGCGAGATCTCGGTGCGCCTCTTCGGCGAGAAGAACCCCCGCGGGGCGATCTGGTCCATCACGCCCATGGTCATGTTCTCGGCGACGCTGAGCTGCGGCACGTATCCGTCTCGGTGCCGGTCGGCGGGGACGAACCCGATGCCGGCGCGCTGACTGGCTTTGACGTTGCCTGCGGCGACGGGCTCGCCGTTGACGGTGATGCTGCCGGTGGCGGTCTTGCGCAGGCCCGCGATCGCCTCCCCCACCGAGTACTTGCCCGACCCGCCCACCCCGCCGATCGCTACGATCTCGCCGGGCGCGACCGTGAACGACACGTCGGTGAACGCGCCCTCCCGGTCGGTGGCGTTCTTCACGGCGAGGGCCACGGCGGGCGACGCCGACGCGTCCGACGCGGATGACGACTCCGCTCGGTGCCGACGCTGTTCCTGGCCGGCGAGCAGCGCGTCGACGAGATCGTCGGATCGGATCTCGTCGCCCAGCCTCGACCAGAGCAGCTTGCCGTCGCGCAGCACGGTTGCGGAGTCGCAGATCGCCGTGACCTCGCGGAGGAAGTGCGAGACGAAGACGAACGTCACGCCCGCCGCCTGGAGCTCCTGCACCTTGTCGAACAGTCGCCGGATCGCCGCGCCCTCGAGCTGCACGGTCGGCTCGTCCAGCAGCACGATGCGGGTGCCCGCCTCCAGCGCCTTCGCGATCGTCAGCATCTGGCGCTCTTCCAGCGGCGCGTCGGCCAGCAGCATCTTCGGGTCGAGGTGGATGTTCCACTCCGTGAGGATGCGCTCGGACTCCTCCTGCATGCGACGCCACGACACCCCGGCACCTCGCTGAGGCAGCCGCCCCGTGAAGAGGTTCTCCGCGATGGTGAGGTTCGCGAACACGGAGGGACGCTGGTAGACGCAGGCGACGCGCTGCTGCCACGCCTTCGGATCGGACGCGGGAGGAGCCTCCGACCCGAAGAACTTCACGGTCCCGGTGTCGGGGGTCTCGAGACCCGTGATCATGCGCAGGAGCGTGGATTTGCCAGCGCCGTTGCGGCCGATGAGACCGTGCACCTGCCCGGGCAGGATCGAGACGGAGACGTCTTGGAGGGCTCTCGTCGCACCGTACGTCTTGCTGACGCCGTCGATCTCGATGGCGGGCACGGTGACGGGCACGGTGGTCGGTGAAGCGGTCATGACGTCTCCGTCTCGGATGCTGCGCGGTCGGGCGGTGGGGTGTTACGCGGCGCCGAAGGCGTCCAGGGCGAACTGCTTGTTGCCCCAGAGGTCCGGGTCGTCGACGTTCTCCTTGGTGACGACCGGGGTCGGCAGCAGATCGACGAGGTTGCCGTTGCGCTCCTCGATGACGCTGCCGTGATCGGTCTCACCGGGAGCGAAGGTCTCACCCTCGATGGCGCGCGTGAGGTAGTCCGCGCCGTAGTCGATGTAGTCGGTCATCGGCTGGGCGATGGCGGCGTCGAGCCAGCCGTCGCGGATCGCGGTCATGGCCATGGGGCTCGCGTCGACCGAGACCTGCACGATGTGACCGGGCTCGCCGACCGGGATGAGCTTGCCGATCGACTCGAGGGTGTCGAGGATCGTCGGGAAGAAGGTCGCGTCGCTCTGGTTGTAAATGCCCGCGACGTTGGAGTACTGGTTCAGCGCGGTCTCGATACCGGTCGCCGCCTTCGCGGGGTCCCACTCGGTGGCGACGTTCACGAGCTGCACGTCGGGGTAGTTCTCCTTCATGCAGTCGTTGAACCCGTTGGTGCGGTCGCGGCCGTTGGAGGTGACCGGGTCGCCGTCGAGGGTGATCACGGCCGAACCCGCGGCGACGCGCGAGCCCATCTCTTCGCAGGCGAGGGCGCCCATGTTGACGTTGTCGGCGCGGACGATCATCGCGATGTTGCCCGAGGCAGGAGCCTCGTCGATCGCGACGATCGGAACACCGGCGTCGTTGGCGTACTCGATCGCGGGCACGATCGCGTCGGCGTCGCCCACCGAGATGACGAGACCCTTGGCGCCCTTGTTGATGAGCGTCTGGATGTCGGTGATCTGCTGGGCGGCGTCGCGGTCGGCGTTCGTCGCGGGGATCGTGGCGTAGCCGAGCTCGGCGAAGCGCTCCATCGAGCCGACGTTCTCGGCGTTCTGGAACGGGTCGGTGTGGGGGGCTGCGAGTAGCTCAGCGGCGTGGACGCCGGGTCGCCGCTGTCGGTTCCGGAGCCGGCGGTGTCGCCGGAGCACCCGGCGAGCAGGAGGGCGCCGGCTCCGAGGAGTGCGACACCGGTGATCATTGAAGTTCGCATGCGACTTCCTCTCTGAAGTGCGGGACAGGTGACGGCTGCTGCCGACGTCATTCTGAACGTATCGTACGTCTTGTACGTACAGAATGTACAGCCATCGTCGCGGAATGCAAACCGTGAACTCCCCGACCGCTCGGGTGCGGCGGGATCGTGCTTGTCTGTACAGTCGGACGACAACGTACCGATAGATCATTCTCGGCCCGTTCATCGATGCAAAGGAGTGTGGTCGTGTCCCAGATCATCGAGCGCACCTCTCCGGTGCCGTACTACGAACAGCTCTTCGAGATCCTGCGCGCCCGCATCGTCGCGGGCGAGGTGCCCGCCGACGAGCGACTCCCCAGCGAGCTGGAGCTCTGCCGTGAATACGGCCTGTCGCGCGCGACGGTGCGCCAGACGCTGTCGAAGCTCGAGTCCGACGGCTTCGCCCGTCGAGTGCCCCGCCGGGGGGTGTTCGCCACGTCGCCGGAGGCCCCCTCGGGGTGGACCGTGCAGGAGGGATTCCTCGAGTCCCAGATCCGGCACGGTCGCACCGGCATCGAGACCGAGGTCACCGACGCCGGCTTCGTCCGCCCGCCCGATCACGTCGCCGAGGCGCTGCGCGTCGCGTCCGACGACCAGGTGTTCGCGATCGAACGCGTCCGCTCGCTCAACGGCCGTGTGGCCATGTTCAGCACGAACTGGTTCCCGGATGCGGTGGGGCGCACGATGTCGACCGCCGACGCCGTGCTCGACGGCACCGGGTCGGTCAACGAGAGGCTCCGCGAAGCCGGGTTCGTCACGAGCGGCGCACGTCGCCTCATCCACGCCACACTGCCCCCCGCGGCCGTGGCGCAACACCTGCGCATCGAGACGGATCAGCCCGTCCTGCGCGTGCGGTCGCTCTCGTGGGACCACAGCGACACGCGCTTCGACTACTACGAGACCTGGGTGCTCACCGACGTCATCCCGCTCGAGGTCAGCGTCGCGGCGAGCTGACGCTCACCCGAGCATCGACGCGGTGAACCCGCCGAGCGAGACGACCGCATCGGGCCGCCATCCGCGAGCCGTCGCTGCCAGCAGGGCCGCGCCGACCGCCGTCACCTCCGGTTCCAGGATGGGTGCGGCCCGCAGGCCGTGCACCGCCGACTTGATCTCGATCCACCCCGGCGAGCGCACCCACCCGCCCGCCAGGCGCACCTCGCCTCGATCGGGCATCCCCGCCGAAACCGCGTCGACGGCATCGCGTCCCGCCACCGCCAGCGCACCGAGTACCGCCGACGCGCGGGCGCGAGGATCACGGGGGGCGTCGGGCGAGTACGAGGGCGCACCACCGCCCCTCTCCCCCGGCACGAAGTAGCCCGAGTCCCACAGCGGCAGCGGTTCGGCCGCCCCCTCGAGGAGCGCGCGGACCTCCGCGGCGACATCCGCATCCTGGGACGCCCACTGCACGTTGCGAGCGAGCTCCTCCACGCGCAGGAGCGTCCGCCCGTCGGAGCGGATGCCGGGGGCGACATCGACGTGCTCACCGCGCACGACCGGCATCCCCGGAGCCTGCGCGACCACGACCTCGGCAGTGCCCATCGAGTCGAGGATCGCGCCGGGCACGATCTGCTGCACGCCCCACCCCGCGATCGGGTGATCGTGGCCGCCCGCGACCGTGACGGCGTCGGCCGCGATGACACCCGCCTCGCGAAGGGTCGGCGAATCGAGGGGGCCCACGATCTCGCCCGTCGCGACGACCGGGGGCAGCAGCTCGGGCGAGCCGAGGGTGGCGGCGACGCGGTCGAACGCCCACACCCGGTCGCTCGATCGCCACGCCGCCGTGCGCGAGGCGAGGGTGTCGCTGAAGAACGGCCGCGCGGCCCACCGGCACGCCGCGAGGTCGGTCAGCGCGAGCCACGACCGCGCCCGACCGGCGGTCTCGTGCGTCCGCGCCCACGCCCACCCGACGACCGTCCGCACGGGGTCGGTCTCCGAGTCGAACGTCTCGTCGTCGACCAGCTGCGGTCGAAGCGCGCGGAACAGGTCCTGGCGACGGGGATCGAACCACGTCAGCGCCGGGGTGAGCACGCCGAGCCGGTCGTCGACGAGCACGCCGTCCTCGCCGACTCCGGCGACGCAGATGGCGTGCACCTCGAAGATCTCGCCGCAGACCTCGATCACCATCTCCTCGACGGCGTCGAAGAGACGGTCGACCTTCACCGACAGATCGACCGCGTCACGCGGCGTCGGACGACTCGCACGAGCGACGACGGCTCCCGACTCGTCGATGGCGACGACCTTGGAATTGGTGCTCCCGACATCGACGCCGCAGGCGACGGGCACGCGCGAACCAGCGGACACGTGACCACTCCTCCCCGGGGCGCCCCACGGGCGACGACCTGCCGAAGACGCCGACCGGGCAGTGGCGGCACCTCGTCCACGACCATAACCGCCCGCACGGCCCCCGACCGTCGGCGGGGGTCAGGAGGAGCCGATGAGAACGGGGTCGATGTAGCCGAGCGCGCGCTGCGCCTCGACGTGCTGCCGGGCGATCTGCGGCTCGAGCTCCGCACGCGGGAGCTCCGTCGCGGCGAGCTCCCACGACGGGAACGCCCCGTCGAGGGCCGCCGCCGCCTGCATGGCGGCGCCCTTCGTGACGTACTCGTCGAACTCCGGCACGACGATCGGCAGGTCGACCATCTGGCTGAGCACCCGTTGCACGGCGTGGTTCTTCGCCGCCCCGCCGATCAGCAGCATCCGCGTCGTCGGCACGGCGCAGGCGTGCAGCGCGTCGAGCATGGCGACCTGGCTCGCGAGGGTCCCCTCGACGACGGCGCGTGCGAAGTTCGCGCGGGTGAGGTTCGTGAGCGTCGCCCCCTGCAGCGACCCGCGGGCGTGCGGCAGATCCGGGGTGCGTTCGCCCTCGAAGTACGGCAGCAGCGCCAGTCCGCCCGCACCGGCGGGCGCCTGCAGCGCCAGGTCCGACAGCTCGGCGTAGGTGCACCCGAGCAGGCTCGCCCCCAGGTGCAGATTCCGCGCGGCGTTGAGCGTGGCGACCAGCGGCAGGTGCGCACCGGTGGCATCGGCGTAGCTGCACACGTATCCCGCGTAGTCGTGCACCGGGGCGGCCGTGCGGGCGTAGACGACCCCCGAGGTGCCGAGGCTGAGCACCGCGTCGCCGTCCGCGAGTCCGAGGGCCAGCGCCGCGGCCGCATTGTCGCCGCTTCCCACGCCGATCGGGATGCCCGCGGGAACCCCGGGGATCCCCGCGCCGGTCACGCCCGCGCGACCGAGCGGCCCGAGCACCTCGGGCAGGATCGCCGACGACCCGAAGGCGTGCGCGAACAGGTCGGGGGTGTAGGCCTCGTCCTGGCCCGACCAGTAGGCGGTGCCGGATGCTTCGGATCGATCCGTCGTCAGCCGATCGACACCGCCCGTACCGGGCCCGAATCCGCGGAGTCGCCAGGTGAGCCAGTCGTGCACGACCGCGACGGCGGCGGTGCGTCGAGCGGCATCCGGATCGGTGTCGCGCAGCCAGCGCGCTTTGACCACCGTGTCGGAGAGCGTGAGCGGCAGCCCCGTTCGACGGATCCACTCCTCCCGCCCGAGCTCGGCGTTCAGCGCGACCATCTGCGGGTGCGACCCGGTGTCGTTCCACAGGGGCGACCGCGCGACGGCGGCACCCGAGGCGTCGAGGAAGATGGGCGTGTGCTGCTGGCCGCTCACCGAGACGGCCGCGACGTCGTCCAGCCCGCCCGCCGCGCGCACGGCTTCCAGCAGCGCCGTCCACCAGACCTCCGGATCGACGACGGTCGCGTCGGGGTGGGCGGCCTTGCCCTCTCGCACGCGCAGGCCGGTCGCGAGATCGCGCACCGTGACCTTGCACGCCTGCGTGGACGAATCGATTCCGGCGACGAGCGTCATCGCTTCTCCCCCTGGTCTTCGTGGAACATGTCGCCGCCGTGCGGCCGCCGACGGCTCACCACGGCGTGGCTTTCAGGTGCTCCCAACGCGGACCGACGGAGGCGGCCCAGGCGGCGACCCGCTCGGCGTTGCGAGGATCGACCTCGACCTCGCGCGGCTCGCTGCGGGCCCACGGCACGACCTCGCCCGATGCGAGGGCCTGAGCCCCGCGCGAGACCACCTCGGGGAAGCGCGAGACGCTCAACGCCACCCCCAGCAGGTCGGCCTTCAGCTGCAGCCAGAGCGGATTCACGGCGGCCGGCCCGATGACCTTCACCCGCTCGACCGGATGGTCGAACAGTCCGAGCACGTCGCGGAACTGCAGGGCCATGCCGAGGAAGCAGCCGAGCACGATGTCGGCGGTGGTCGTGTCGCTGTGCACCCCGGCGACCACGCCCCGTGCCGCGGCGTTCTTGTCCGGCGGCGGGCTCCCTCGGAACTGCGGCAGCACGAGCGGCACGGTGTCGAGGTCGAGCGCCCCGCGGGCGTAGCGCCGAGCGAGGTCGTCGACGCACGCGGTGAGCTCGTCGGCGGTGAGCGAGAGCATGCTCTGGAGCGTCGCGAACGCCGACCCGCCCGTGGGGATCGAGGCGAACAGGGTGAACCCCTCTCCCGCGCAGTCGATGCCGTTGGCCAGTTTCGTCGCGGCGGCGGCCTCGTCGAGCCTCGGGCGCTGACCGACGAAGAGGATGCCCTCGGTCGTTCCGGTGGAGTTGAGCAGTTCGCCTGGCCGGAGGTCTGCTCCCGCACCGCCGACCATGTGATCGTGGCCGGCGACGTGCACCATCACGTCGTCGCCGAGACCCAGCCGCCGTGCGGCGGCGGCGGTGATCGCCGACCCCTCGACGGCGGCTCGGAGCGGTGGGAACAGCGACGTGTCGAGACCGACGAGCCCGACGATCTCGGCCGACCAGCGGCGTTCGACGAGGTCGAGCGCCATCGTGCGGCTGGCCAGCGAGTACTCCGACCACCGGTCCCCGGTCAGCGCGCCGGCGAGGTACTCCGCGACGTTGAGCCACTGGGCGTCGCCCGCGTCGTCGGCGTGGGCCACGGCCCACGCGACCTTCGACAGGCCGTAGTTGGCGTTGATCGGAAGCCCGGTGACCTCGTAGACGCGACGACGCTCGCGCGCGTCCAGCCGGTTCAGGTAGTCCGAGCCCCGGTGGTCGTGCCAGAGGATCATCGGCGACGCCAGTGACATGTCGCCGCGGACGAGACCCCCCGATTCGCCGACGCCGGTGATGGCGATCCGGCGCACCGTCGCCCGATCGTCCGCGTCGAGAGCGAGCACGAACCGATCGATGCCCGCCGCCAGCTCGGCGAGGTCGTAGACCTCCCCCCAGCGGTCGTCCGTCGTCGGCGTGGCCAGGCGGGCGGTGGCGCGCGGGTCGCCGGATGCGTCGAACAGGCAGAGCTTGACGCTGGTCGTTCCGACGTCGACGGTGATCGTGGGAAGCATGGGGCCCGACCGCTCAGGCCGCGGAGGGATTCAGCATCCGGATGCGTCGCTCCACCACATCCGAGATCGCTGCGACGGCCTGCGTGGAGACGCGGATGAGCGACACCTCCTGCGGATTGGCGGCGTACGCCTCGCCGAAGGCGCGGATCATGGCGTTGCGCAGATCGCTGGCGACGTTGACCTTCACGACGCCGAATTCGTGCAGGCGCCCGAGCTGCTCGGGCGGGAGCCCCGATCCGCCGTGCACCACGAGCGGGACGCTGCTGGCCGCCCGCACCTGCGCGAGCAGGTCGAAGTCGATCGCCGCCGTCGGGGAGTACCCGTGCACGTTCCCGACCGACACGGCGAGCATGTCGGGGCGCACCGCCGTCACGAAGCCCTCGACCTGAGAGGGGTCGGTGCTCAACTCCACCTCGGGGCCGTGGTCATCCTCCTTGCCACCGATGCTGCCGAGCTCCGCCTCGAGGGCCAGATCGGCCGGGGTCATCTCGCGCGCGATCGACGAGATGCGCACGTTCTCGTCGTAGGGCTCCTCGGAGGCGTCGATCATGATCGACGTGAAATCGGCGGCGAGGGCGTCTTCGACCGCTCCGAGCGACTTGCCGTGGTCGAGGTGCAGCGCGACGGGAACCCGGGTCTCGGCGAGCCGTCGGCTGACCATGTCGTAGATGTACTCGAAGCCCGACAGCGCCGCATTGGTCGGGGCGACCTGGATGAAGGTCGGCACTCCGACCTTCTCGATGGCATCGACGATCCCCATCGTCGTCTCGATGTTCGTGGTGTTGAAAGCACCCGCGACGAGCCCGCGCGCGGTGCATTCCTGAATGACGTCGAGGCCGCTGACCAGTGGCATAGGGGGTCCTTTCGAAGAGACAGCGTCACTCTAACCTGAACAGTACATATCGTCCAGTCTGTACGTACAAAAGCCTCCCTGCTTGTTCGCTCATACCCCCTGGGTGGCCGCGCGTCCAGGCTCGGGGCCGACCGAAGGCACCCGCCTAACCTGGCCGGAACGTCGGAAAGGACGCCCGTGCTCACCGGACTCGTCACCTCGCTCACCCTCTTCACCGCACTCCTGTCGGGGGCGCTCGCCGACGGCACCCCCGAGACCCCCGCCGACGGCGCCGCCGGCGTCGTCTACGTCTTCGTCGCCATCGCGGGCCTGGTCGCCGTCGCCGTGGTCGGCGGGATCGCCTTCGTCCTACTCCGCGGACGCCGCGGCCGCAAGCGGCGCTGAGTCCACACCTCCGCGCTCGGATCACCACCGCGCGGCGGCGTCCGTGAGTGGACTCGTGCGGCGGGGTGTGGATTCGATCCCGCGCACGCCTCGCCTAGGGTCGGAGGCATGACCGCGCGCATCTCGCTCCTCGGCCGGTTCGTCCTCGCGCTCCTGATCGCGGTCGCGGCGGTGCTCCTCCCGGCCGCCGCGGCGTCGGCCGACGTCGACGACTTCGCCTTCGACTCGTTCCACGCCGACATGCTGCTCACCCGCGCCGCCGACGGGCACGCCGAGCTCTCGGTCACCGAGACGCTCGTGGCCCGCTTCCCCGACAGCGACCAGAACCGCGGCATCGTGCGCGCGATCCCCGACGACGACGCCGGTGTGCCGCTGCACACGACCGTCACCTCGGTGACGTCGGGCGGTGGCGAGCCCATCCCCTACGAGGTGAGCGAGCGCGACGGCTTCATCGAGGTGGCGACCGGCGACGACTCCTACGTGCGGGGGGTGCAGACCTACGTCATCTCCTACACGCAGCGCGACACGATCCGCGCGTTCGCCGACACCGATGCCGACGAGTTCTACCGCGACCTCAACGGCACGGGATGGGAGCAGCCCTTCGGCGAGGTCAGCGCCTACATCGTCATCGATCCCTCCCTGGCCGACGCGCTCACGGGAAACACCGCCTGCTACGTCGGCGAAAAGGGCTCGAGCGACACCTGCGAGATCGTCGAGCGCGCGACCGCGCCGGGTGAACCGAAGGAGTTCTTCCCGCAGGCGTTCGACCTCGAGCCGCGAGAGAACGTGACGGTCGCCATCGGCTTCGAGCCGGGGACCTTCGTTCCCGGCGAGGTCGAGCGCAGTGCGGTGCAGGACTTCGCCACCGACGCCGCTCCCGTGTTCCAGGTCGGCGCCGTCGCCGCGATCGTCGCGAGCATCGCGGCGGCGTCCGCGGCTCTCCTCGCGCGACGCCGTAGCCGCGACGCGGAGGGACGCGGCATCATCGTGGCCGAGTACGACCCGCCGCAGGAGGTCTCGGTCGTGCAGGCCGCGCACCTCGTCGGACGCCCCGCCGCAGCCGTCCCCGCCGCGATCGTCGATCTCGCCGTCACCGGTCACGCGCGCGTCATCGCGCACGACGATGCGGCGACCGACGTCTCGCTCGAGTACCTCGCGCCGAGTCCCGACGATCCGGCCCGTCAGCGCACCCTCGACGCCGTGTTCGGCCTCGCCCCCGAACCCGGCCGGCGGCTGCGGCTGAAGGGCGCGGACGCCGAGATCGCGTCGCGTTTCACGAGCCTCTCCGCCTCGGCCGTCGGCGAGCTCCACGCGGCCGGCCTCACGCAGAAGCAGTCGCATCGGCTGCCCGGCTCGGCCTTCGCCGTCGCCTTCGTCGCCTTCGCCGTCGCGGTCGTCTGCGCCGTGTTCGCCGCGATGGGCGACGCCCCGCGGTGGGTGCCCGGGGCCGCCGTCGTCGTGGCCGTCCTCGCCGGGATCGTGACCGTCACCATGTGGCGCACCCGCGACCGCATCACCGATCGCGGCGCGCCGGTCCGCGACCATCTCCTCGGCCTGCGCGACTACCTGCAACTGGCCGAGGCCGATCGCATCCGCATGCTGCAGAGCCCCGAAGGCGCGGAGCGCAGCGGACCGGAGGCGGCCGAGGTCCTGCACCTCTACGAGCGCCTGCTCCCCTACGCGATCATCTGGGGCATCGAGAAGGAGTGGGCGGGCGTGCTCGCGACGCAGGCCGAGCGGACGGATGCTTCGCTGGACTGGTACCGCGGAACCCAGGCGTTCTCCTCCACTCAGCTGGTGGCCGTGATGACGGCGTCGCGAACGGCGGCCAGCCCGCCCGCGCCGACCTGGGCCGCCAGCGGCGGCAGCAGTTTCTCCGGGGGCTCCATGGGGGGCGGATTCTCGGGCGGCGGCGCAGGAGGCGGCGGAGGCGGAGGCCGGTAGCGTCCGCGTCACACACGCGTCACGTGCGGCCCCTATGCTTCGAGCATGTCTGCCCGAAGACGTACTCGCCGCCGCCTCTCGTCCACCCGCCCGCCCCACCGCCAGCCGGTGTGGCTCATCGTCGGGGCGGTGATCGTCGCGCTCGGAACCGTCCTGCTGGTGGCCGCCGCCCTGCTGACCCGATGACCGGGTAGGGATACCCCGGTATCGGCGCGACGATCGCCCTCGCTACGGTGGGTGGCATGGAGTTCCTGTCGTGATCGAAGCCCATTCCCTGACCAAGCGCTACGGCGCCAAGACCGCCGTCGACACCATCGACTTCACCGTCCGTCCGGGGCACGTCACCGGATTCCTCGGACCGAACGGTGCCGGAAAGTCCACCACGATGCGCATGATCGTGGGTCTGGACCGCCCCACGAACGGATCGGTCACGGTGAACGGCAAGCCGTACGCCGAGCACCGCGCGCCGCTTCACCAGGTCGGCGCACTGCTCGACGCGAAGGCGGTTCACACCGGGCGGAGCGCCCGCAACCACCTGCTGGCCATCGCCGCCACCCACAGGATCGGCGCGAAGCGCGTCGACGAGGTCATCGGCCTCACCGGACTCGAGTCCGTCGCCCGCAAGCGAGTCGGCGGGTTCTCGCTCGGCATGGGGCAGCGGCTCGGTCTCGCCGTGGCGCTGCTCGGCGATCCGGCCACCCTCATCCTCGACGAGCCGGTCAACGGCCTCGACCCCGAGGGCGTGGCATGGGTGCGTCAGTTCGTCCGGCACCTCGCCGGCGAGGGGCGCACCGTGTTCCTGTCCTCGCACCTCATGAGCGAGATGGCCCAGACCGCCGACCACATCATCGTGCTCGGACGCGGACGGATCGTCGCCGACGCCCCCGTCAACGAGATCCTCGCCAACGCCTCGGGCGGCTCGGTCAAGGTGCGAACGCCCCAGATCGCGCAGCTCGGCCCGCTTCTCGAGAGCGAGGGCGCCAGCGCGACGGCGACGGCGCCCGACCTGCTGTCGGTGACGGGCATCGTCGCGCAGCGCGTCGGCGAGATCGCCGCGAGCGCGGGCGTCGTGCTGTACGAGCTCACGCCGCTCACCGGCTCGCTCGAGGACGCCTACATGGAGCTCACACGCGACAGCATCGAGTACGCCACCGCCGACTACGACACCCCCACGACCGCGGAGGCGACCCGATGAGCACCTCGACCCCCACCCCCGTGTTCACCCCGACCGGCCGCGACCTCAGCTTCGGCGGAGTCGTGGCTTCCGAGTGGATCAAGTTCCGCAGCATCCGCTCGACCTGGTGGTGCTTCGCGATCCTGGTCGTGCTGACCGTCGGCTTCAGCCTGCTGCTGTCCGCATCGCTCAGCGTCGACCCCGCGCCCACGGGCGACTCCGCCCAGTCGCTGTCCGTGCAGGCGGTGACGATCAGCACCACCTTCGGGGCGCTCGTGGTCAGCGTGCTCGGCGTGCTCATCATCTCGGGCGAGTACGGCACCGGCATGATCCGCTCCACGCTCACCGCCGTGCCGAAGCGGACGCCCGCGCTCCTTGCGAAGGCACTCGTGTTCGCCATCGCGACGTTCGTCGTCGCCGTGATCTCCTTCGGCATCTCGATCGCGGTCTCCGTGGCGCTGCTGTCGGGCAAAGGCCTCGAGACCGACCTCGCAGATCCGCAGTACTGGCTCGCCATCCTCGGCGGCGTGGGCTATCTCGTCCTCGTCGGACTCATCGCGTTCTCGCTCGGCGCGATCATCCGCAACACGGCGGGGAGCGTCGCCGTGGCGCTGGGCCTCGTCCTCGCCGCGCCGATCGTGCTGAACATCGTGGGGGTGCTGACACAGCTGGTGTGGATGCAGAACCTCGAGAAGATCCTGCCCTCGTCGGCGGGAAGCGCTCTCGCCGCCTATCCCGTCGAGTCGTCGGGCGCGCCCACCACCGAGGGGCTCTGGACCATCGAGCCCTGGGCCGGCGGACTGATCCTCGTCGCGTGGGTCGTCGTGCTGTTCTCGACGGCGATCGTGCTGCTGAAGCGCCGCGACGCATGACGCTCGCGCTCGGGCCCCCTTATCGCCTCGGGGGCCCGAGCGCGAACCTGTGAGCACGTACATGTGAAACGCATAGCGTTCGGTGATGGACAATCCCTCAGAACGTTCAGCCCCTCGTCCCACCCCTCCCGCCGGCACGGAGAGGTTCGACCCCGCGGTCGGATCGAACCGCAGAGCCGCGGCGCCGGCCCCCGCCCGCTCGAAGAAGCCGCGGACCATCGTCGGTCGTCAGCCCTTCTGAGTCCCGGCAGGATGCCCTAACGCAACCGCTTCGGCAACCCCGGCCCGACGTCGTGGTGCCCCGCTTATCGTCGGAACCCCCGCAGGAGAACTCAGCGGCGGACGACGACGAGGGAGCACAGCATGACCCGTTTCGGCTACACACTGATGACCGAGCAGAGCGGTCCTCGCGAGCTCGTGAGGTACGCCGCATCCGCCGAGGACGCCGGCTTCGACTTCCTCGTCTCGAGCGACCACTTCTCCCCGTGGCTCACGAGCCAGGGTCACGCCCCGTACGCCTGGACCGTGCTGGGTGCGGTCGCGAACGCGACGTCGACGGTCGAGCTGATGACCTACGTCACCTGCCCCACTCTGCGCTACCACCCCGCGGTCGTCGCGCAGAAGGCCGCGACGCTGCAGATCCTCTCCGACAACCGTTTCACGCTAGGTCTCGGTTCGGGCGAGAACCTCAACGAGCACGTCATCGGCGAGGGCTGGCCGTCGGTGCAGCCCCGACAGGAGATGCTCGTGGAGGCGATCGAGATCATCCGGGCGCTCCACACCGGTGATCTCGTCACCTACGACGGCGAGTACTTCCGGGTGGACTCGGCCCGTATCTGGGACGCACCCGACGGCGGCGTGCCCATCGGGGTCGCGGTCTCGGGGGCGAAGTCGATCGCTCAGTTCGCCCCGCTCGGCGATCACCTCATCACCACCGAACCCGACGCCGACCTGATCTCGTCGTGGGATGCGGCGCGAGAAGGTGAGCCCGCCTCGCGGAAGATCGGCCAGATCCCGATCAGCTGGGACCCCGACAAGGATGCGGCGATCGCCCGCGCCCACGATCAGTTCCGCTGGTTCGCCGGGGGCTGGGCGGTGAACTCGGATCTTCCGACGCCGGCCGGTTTTGAGGGCGCGAGCCAGTTCGTCCGGCCCGAGGACGTCGCGGAGTCCATCGCCTGCGGCCCCGACCTCGACGCCCTCGCAGAGAGCGTCCGTCCGTTCGTCGACGCGGGCTTCACCGACATCGCCATCGTGCAGGTCGGTGACGAGCAGCAGGAGCGCTTCGTCGTCGAGATCGCCGAACCGCTGCTCGAGAAGCTCCGCGCCCTCTGACGCCGGTCAGAGGAGCGAACGCGCGACGGTGACCGAGCTGCTCGTCGTCCCGCCCGGGCCGCGGACGGTCAACGTGTACAGCTGCTCCTCGTCACGGCAGGAGAAGGCGAGCCCGGTGTAGCCCCCGGACGACGGCGGCACGGCGGCGGACGGCACGGCCGACGCATCCGTCGTCCCGACCCCGATCCACGCCTCGCCGGCGCCGGTGGTGTTCCAGGTGAAGGAGAGGGGCACGGTCGCCGAGCGGTCGTCCGTGCATTCGGCCGCGGTCGTGCTCACCGCGAAGGCATCGATGACCGGCGCGGTGGTGGTCTCAGGCGTACCCGAGGCGTCCGGCGCGTCGCTCGCGGTGGGCGGCGGCGCAGTCGACGACGCCGGACCGGCGGACGGGTCGACGGATGCCGCGGACGATCCCGGCGGCGACGACGATGCGGTCGGCGTCGTCGAAACGGAGGCAGCGGGAGCCGCGGTCGCGGCCCCGTTCGCGATCGCCCACCAGGCCAGCAGCACCGCGACGACGATCAGCGTCGCGCCGCCCACGTACCCCCAGACGATCCGTCGTCGGACGGTCGACGCGACGGTCTCGGCATCGGTCCGATCATCCTGCTCGGTCATGCGGTACTCCTCTGTCGTGGCGGGACGGCGAGGGGGAGGACGGGATGCGATGATCCCGCCCTCCCCCTCGTCGGATCACTCGGCGGAACGCCTCGCCCGCGTGCGGGCGAGCACGAACGCGCTCGCTCCGAACATCATGAGCGCGGCGGCCCCGGCCCAGAGCGACCCCGGGCTCGACCCACCCGTCGCCGCGAGGCTCGAGTCGTTCGGCGGCACCACGACCGCCGGGGCCCCGGTGGTCGTGGGCGTCGGCGTCGGGGCCGTGGTGGGCTCCGTCGTCGGCTCCGGCGTCGGGGTCGCCGTCGGCTCGGGCTGCACGACGGGCGGCTCGACGGCGCTCGCCGTCTCGGTAGCCCAGAAGATCGACCGCGCGACGTCGCTGAACGCGCCGACCGGGTGGTTGCGGAACGTCGGAGAGGTACCGAACAGGAACACACGATTACCCGAGATCGTCGACGTCGCAGACACGGCTGCGGCCTTGCCGGCGGCATCGGTCGTGGAGCGGCCGTCGGTTGCCCGCCAGTGACCCGAGACCAGCGGGTCTGCGACGTAGCTCGCTTCGACCGACACATTCTCCCCGAGAGCAGTGAACCACGTCGCCGGGTAGACGAACGCGGTGTCCTGGGCGAAGTCGCCCAGCACCCCGTCCTCGGGAGTGTCGATGGACACGATGCCGTTGGACCCCGACGTGCCCGTCGTCGCCGTCACAGTGGCCAGTCCGAAGGTCGACACGAACGATGCTCCGGCCGCGCCGCGCCCGACGACGGGCTTGCCCGAGTCCAGGAACGTGCGCATCGCGGTATAGCCGGTCGCCTGCGTCGTCGGGTTGATGTTCAGTGTGGCGCCGACCCACAGCAGATCGATCGAGCCGAGGTCGACCGCGCCCGAATCGATCGTCGCCGCGGTAACCGGTACGAGATCGGTGAAGCCGAGCTTGGTGAGCGCGTCGCGGTCGTCGGTGCTGGTGACGTATCCGACGCGAACCGGACGGAGTCCGACGACGCCCTCCTCGCGCAGACCCGATCCATCGGAGGCGGCGAAGTCGACGCCGTAGATGCCCGCTGCGGCCCGGGCCGCAGCATCCGCCGTCGCGTCGCGCCGGAACACCACGGTGCCGTCCTCGAGCTGCGACAGCGCGATGCCCTCGCCCAGCAGCTCGTTGATGGCCTGGTAATCGGCGACGCCGCGCGGCTCGAACGAGAGGTAGTCGCTCGCGGGAGCCACCGAACCCGTGAGAGGCGCCTCGGAGATGGGCTCGAGTGCCGTCGTCGGGGCGGGATCGGTCGTGTAGCCGAGGGCCTCGACATCGGCTCCCCACAGCAGCGACAGGCTCCACGCGGAGATGTCGTACATGTCGGGCACCCGCTCGGTGATGTCGGTGCCGTCGCCGAGCAGCGCGTTCGCGAGTCCGCGGACCGGCTGGTGCATGTCGACGTAGTAGGAGCCGGCCGGGTAGGTGACGCCCTCGGCGGTGAACGGTGCCGTCGTGCGCGAGACCTCGATGCCGTTGACGAGCAGCTGCTGCACGAGCGTCTGCGCGTCGGAGTCGGAGCGCTGACCCGCACCCTGCGGGATGACGTAGGCGCGCGGGAACTCGGTCGTGTAGATGTCGTTCTCGTCCCAGATGTCGGTCCACTCCGTGGGCACGCCCTCGGCGAGGTCGTCCGGCGAGACGTCGGCGGGGATCTCGACGCTCTCGGCGCCGGTGAGCCCGCGCTCGAAGATCTCGATCTGGTTCTCCAGCAGCGAGGCGCTGTTCTCCTGCACGTAGTCGGCGACGGTGTCGATGACCACCTCGGCGACCTCGATGTTCACCTTCGCGCGCGCCGGCTGGTCGCCGCTGCGACCGAGCGGGAGCTCGACCGTATTCGTGACGGCACCCTGGTAGGCGACGTACTGCGGGGCGAAGATCGGCGGCCAGTCGTCCCAGCCCGAACGCTGGTCGCGGTAGGGGATGTTGATGAAGCCGGTGTTGGTCGACGTCACTCCCGCGGTCTCGGGGTCGTAGTAGGTGTTGCCGGGGATGTTCGCCTCGGTCACGGCCTTCTCGATGTCGAGCGCGGTCGCGTAGGCGTGCGGCACGAACAGGTCGTACTCGTAGTTCTCGCCGTGGGGCGGACCGCACGGTTCGACCTGCAGCACGTTGGTGTAACCGTGCAGGTCGATGAAATAGGTCGGCTGGATGATGCTGGCGAGGTCGCGGACGATCGACGCCTCCTTCGTCGCACCGGTGATGAAGTCGCGGTTGGGGTCGTACCCGTTGGCGGTGCCGCGCTGCCCGAGCGCGCGCCCGTCGGGGTTGTTCGTGACCGTGAAGTAGATGCGGTGGTTGTCGAGCAGGTCCTGGATGACCGGGTCGGCGCTGGTGGCGAGATCCTCGATGTAGTTGAGGGTGGCGTCCGTGCCCTCCCACTCGTTGCCGTGGATGTTCGCGTTGAACCACAGCGGCACCTTGTAGCCCTCGGCGAGCGCCGCATCGGATGCTGCGGCGGCGGGGTCGTACTTCACCTTGGTGCGCCAGGCGTCCTGCTGAGCCGTCTCAGCGGGGGTCTCACGCGACGTCACCGTCACCATGTAGATCTCGCGGCCCTGGTAGGAGGTGCCCACGACCTGCGACGACACGCGGTTGCTGCGGTCCATCAGGCGGTTCAGGAACGGGGCGATCTCGTCGTAGGGCATCACGCCGCGCGCGATCGACGCGTCCGTGGGCAGGTCGGGGACGACGGTGAGCCGGGGCTGGTACGGGTACTGCGTCGGCATCTCGATCGACGACGTCGGTCGGACGATCGAGAGCGCGGGCGGGTCGACCGCCGCGCTCGCCGGCGCGAACGCCAGCATGGAGGAGGCGATGGCGACGACGCCACCTATGGACACGAGGGCACGGGTTCGCACGAAGCGGACTCCATTCGAGAGGGGGAGCTCGACGCGCGCTCGGAGCTGAGCGCGCGGGACCACGCCGTCCGGTGGGACGGGGATCGATGAGACTGGCGGTTCCCCCACCCTAGGAAGCGCGTGTTTCGCCCTCGTGTCGGCCGGGTGTCGAGAAGACTATGCGCGGGCTATGCGGTGATCGCGCTCGCCGGACCGGTGATCCTCGCGATGCGGTCAGGTTCGATCGTGACCACGAGAGACGGTGTGCGGGCGACACCGTCGACCGCCACGGCGTAGCGCCCCGGGGCGAGTCCTTCGAAGAGCACGCGACCGGTGTGGTCGGTGAGTCCGTCCCGCTCCACGCGGACGCACCCCTGCCGCGCGAGCGTGACATCGGCCTCCGCGGCGAACGCCCCGTCTTCTGCGCACAGGAGCAGCTCGACCGCGCCGGCGGTCGGCACGACGACGGGCGTCACCTCGACGTCGCGGCGGCTCGACAGCTCCACGGTCTCATCGGCGAGCGCGTAGGGCAGCCAGTCGTGACCGGAACGCCGGTACACGAGAAGCTCGTATCTGCCGGCGGGAGCCCGCAGGACGAAGCGTCCGGTGGGGTCGCTCTCGGCGACGAGGGTGTCGCCGTCGAAGGGATCGACCGGAGTCGGCTCGTTCAGGAGCGCGACGGCGTACCGGCCGTCCGCACCCGAGATCGCGCCCGTCACCCGGCCCGCCGCCGTCAGCGCCGCGTCGACGGCGAGGGTCTCGGCTCCGGCATCCACGATCACGCGCGTGGCGTCGTCACCTCGGCGGACGTTGGGGAACCACGCCTCCACATACCCGAAGGGGGCATCCGGGAGCGCGATCTCCAAGGGACGGAACAGCACCGCGTATCGGCCGGCCGGGACGTCGCTGATCGCGTAGCCGCCATCGGATCGAGCTGTCGCGCTGTACACCTGACCGGTCGATTCGTCGATCGCGACGACGTCGCCGGCGACCGCCTGCCCGGTGTCGGAGGCGAGGCGTCCGAGGATGCGCCCGGTGCCGGGCTCCGCCGCCACGGCCGTCGCGGGAGCGAAGAACGATCCCGCGACGACCGCCGACGCGAGGAGGGCGGCGGCTCGACGCAGGGAGCCCGGTCGGTGCGAGCCGTTCGAGTGGTTCACGTGGCCGCTCCCGCTGAGATCGATCCACCGCCGTGGTCGGCCGCGGTCGCCGCACCGTAACAGCCCCGGATGGCGCGGAGGTGACTACTCGGTGTCGCTTTCGTACTCGATCTCACCGGCGACGATGGCCTCGGCGTAGGTGCGCAGGTCGGGTCCGGGCTCGTAGTCGATGAACCGGTCCTTCAGGCGCGCGTTCAGCTCGGCGAACGCTTCGTCGGCCGTCGCGTCGGGGCGGGTCTTCGCGACGTCGACGACCGCCTCGCGCAGCACGCGGTCGGCGTCGTCGAGGATCTTCGCTCGTGCGGGTTCGTTCCAGGAGATCTCTGAGGTCTTCATGGCGCGAGCGTACGTCGCACGACACCCGGGGAAGCTGGGGTTGCGCGCGCGCTACCGGCGGTGTGCGGCAGGATCCGACGCGGTCTTCTCGTCGACCCAGCCCTGCAGCTTCCACGCCGGCACCCGGAAGACCCGCGCGATCGCGGCGACCGAGTAGCGCGCCTCCATCACGGCGGCAACGGCGAACTGCGGCAGGGAATCGAACGAGCGGTCGGCGAGCGCTCCCTTGCGCAGATCCGCGAACGTGCGAGGGGCGCGCTCCGCCGGAGAGGCCGGATCGCTCGACGGCGGCTCCGCGACCGCCGCGGGCACCGTCGGCGCGTGATCGCCCACAGGCGGAGGAAGCGCAGCATCCACCGACGTCTCCCCCACCGACACGAACGACCGCACCGGGACCCCGAGAGCGTCTGCCGCCGCGAACAGGGTCGAGAGCGACGTCGCCCCTTCGCCGCGCTCGAGCGCCGACAGCGCGGGAGCGGCGACACCGGCGAGCGTCGCAAACTCCTGCAGGGACAGTCCCTGCGCTGTCCGATGATCATGGATGCGGCGGCCCAGAGCAGCTACTCCGACGGCCGCCCGCGCCGCCCTGTCCGAGCGACCGTTCGATGTGATCGTCCCCATACGATCCTCCCCGCCTCGGATCGTAGCGCTTACCACACGGACGGCGCATCCCCAAGCCCCTCCGCCATGCCTTATCCTGGTGGGGCAAGGGGAGTACTCCCACTCGCGGCGCTGCCGTCATTACGGACTCGACATCGAGTCCCGGCACGTCGGTCCCGACCCCGGTCGTGATGGAGGAGACCTTGACGTCGTTGTAACGTCCTCTCACCCCTGGAGCTCTCCCATGGAGATCACGCCTCTCATTTGGCTTATCACGATCGCGGTCACCATCGCGTTCTTCGTCTACGAATTCTTCGCGCACGTGCGCACACCGCACGAACCGACAGTGGGCGAATCCGCCCGCTGGTCGGCGTTCTACATCGGGCTGGCGCTGCTGTTCGGTGTCGTCATCGGAGCGGTGTGGGGCTGGGACTTCGGCGGCGAGTACTACGCCGGATACCTCACCGAGAAGGCGTTGTCGATCGACAACCTCTTCGTGTTCCTGCTGATCATGACCGGTTTCGCGGTACCGAAGAAGTACCAGCAGAAGGTGCTCATGATCGGCATCGTCATCGCGCTCATCATGCGCGGCGCGTTCATCGCCGTCGGCGCCGCGTTGATCGACAACTTCTCGTGGATCTTCTACATCTTCGGCGCCCTGCTGCTCTTCCTCGCGTACCGTCAGGCGTTCTCCCACGGAGAGAGCGACCCCGCCAACGGCAGGTTCATGAAGTTCGTGCGCCGCCACCTGGCCGTCACCGAGGAGTACCACGGCGACAAGCTCACGGTGAAGCTGGACGGCAAGCGCTTCGTCACCCCCATGCTGCTCACGATCGTCGCGATCGGCTTCATCGATCTCGTCTTCGCCGTCGACTCGATCCCCGCCATCTACGGCCTCACGAACGAGGCGTACATCGTGTTCACGGCCAACGCGTTCGCGCTGATGGGTCTGCGCCAGCTGTACTTCCTCATCGGCGGCCTGCTCGAGCGCCTCGTCTACCTCGCCCAGGGTCTGGCGGTCATCCTCGCGTTCATCGGTGTGAAGCTCGTGTTCCACGCCCTTCACGTCAACGAGCTGCCGTTCATCAACGGGGGCGAACCGCTCCTGTGGGTGCCCGAGATCCCGATCTGGTTCTCGCTGCTGTTCATCGGCGCGACCATCGCCGTCGCCACCGTCGCGAGTCTCGCGAAGACCCGCAACGACGACCGCAAGAAGGATCGCTCCCGCATCGAGGGCGAGCCCGTCATCCACGCCGACGACGAGACGAAGCGCTAGCCCCCGAGCCCGCCGTCGCCCGGTGACGGGCGGCGGAGACCTCACGAGCGGAGGACGATCCCCCAGGGATTCGTCCTCCGTTCGTCGTTTATCCGCCCGCGGTGACGGATGCTGCGCCCGCGCGATCAGCCGAGCGGCGCCTTCGCCTCGACCACCCGGCGCGCGGCGGCATCGACCTTCGCCGCGAACGCCTCGTCGGTCTGCGCGCGGGAGAGCACGGCCGCGTACATCTCGGGAAACACCGTCGGATCGGCCGAGACGAGCACCAGGTCGACTCCAGCCTCGATCGACAGGAGGGCACGGTCGGCGGGCGTCCAGTCGCGGATCTGTGCGGCGGCCGACAGATCGTCGGTCGTGACCACCCCCTCGAACCCGAGCTGGTCGCGCAGCAGGCCCGTCACGACGGTCGGCGAGAACGCGGCGGGCGCGCTGGGGTCGATCCGCGCGTAGACGGCGGTCGACATCATCACGACCGCCGGCCCCCCGGCGAGCAGATCGCGGTAGACGGCCACGTCGGCCGAGTCGGCACCGACGACGTCGTCGACGACACCCGACCGGGTGTCGGTGTTCTGCGTAGCCCGCCCGAGACCGGGGAAGTGCTTCAGCGTCGGCATGACGCCCGAGGCCCGCATCCCGGCGGCGAAGGCTCCGGCCTTGTCGGCGACGGTGGCCTGGTCGAATCCGTACTCGCGATTGAGGGCGCCGATCGGCGGGTTCTGCGGTCCGGCTTCGGCACTCGTGACGATGTCGGCCACCGGGGCGAGGTTCATGTTCACGCCGGCCTGGGCGAGCTGCGCGCCCCAGCGTGTCGCGTCCGCCTGGAGCGTCGCCGTGTCGGAGCGCGCCTGGGTGAGAGCGGTGGGGATGCTGTCGAAACCGGGACCGGAGAGCACCTGCACGTCGCCGCCCTCCTGGTCGGTCGCGATCCACAGCGGCGGGTCGCTGTCGACGCGGGCGTCTTCGAAGGCCTTCACGAACGCGGCAGCCGCCTCGACCCCCGCGGAGGAGCGGCCGTGGAGGAAGACGCCGCCGGCGTGCTGCTGCGACACCGCGTCGAGCGTGATCGGATCGGGTCCACCGACCGAGGTGCCCACCATGAAGAGCTGCCCCACCCGCTGTTCGAGCGAGAGGCCGGCGATCGGGTCGGCGGGGGTGGGGGTGGGCGTCGGAGACGCCGGTGGAGCGCTCGACGGAGCGATGCTCGACGGTTCCGCGGTCGGCGACGGTGCCGGAGCCGAGCATCCGACGAGTCCGAGGATCGCGGCGACGGCCAGGGCTGCGGTGGGGAGGGTTCTCGTCACCCTTCCATGGTCGCAACCCTCCCCGTGCGCGCGGCACGGGTTGCGCGCGCCGACGTTAGGCTCTCACCGATGATCAGCACCCGGATCGGCTCGAGCCTCGCCGCTCTGGGGATCGTGGCATGTGCACTGGTGTCGTGCGCATCGGTCGCCTCTCCTCCGCCGGCCGCCGTTCCTCCCCCGGCCGCCGGGGTGCCCGACTACCAGCTCGGCGATGCCTATCCGCCCGATGACCGGGTGACGATCGTCGGACGCGACCGGTCGGCCGAGCCGGCCGAGGGGCTGTACTCGATCTGCTACGTCAACGGGTTCCAGACGCAGCCCGCCGAACGCGACGAGTGGCCTGAGGAGCTGCTTCTCCGCAGCGCCGACGGCGAGCCGGTCATCGACCCCGGGTGGCCCGACGAGGTGATCCTCGATACCGGCTCGACCGCGAAGCGCCAGGCGATCGCCGACATCGTCGGTCCGTGGATCGAGGGGTGCGCAGCATCCGGGTTCCATGCCGTCGAGTTCGACAATCTCGACACATTCACGCGCACGGGCGGCGCACTGACGCTCGAGGACAACCTCGCGTTGGCCGCGACGCTCGTCGACGTGGCGCACGGGGCGGGCCTCGCCGCGGGGCAGAAGAACGCGGCGGAATTCGCGTCCGACCTGCGCGGCGCCGCGGGCTTCGATTTCGCCGTGACCGAGGAGTGCGCCGCCTACGACGAGTGCGCGAGCTACGCCGACGTCTACGGGTCGGCCGTGATCGATATCGAATACACCGATGCACTGCCCCGCACGTTCGACGAGATGTGCGCCGATCCCGGGTCGCCCTCGTCGATGGTTCTGCGCGATCGACAGCTCTCGGCGCCGGGCGATCCCGACCACGTCTTCGCGGTGTGCTGACCGGCGGCGGACCCTACCGAACCGGTATATCCCGCGCAACGTTCACAGCAGACGTCCAGGTTCTGCCATTCTGGGGTCGCGGTGTCTGCCCGGGTGCCGCTTCTCTCAGCCGTGAAGGATACTCATGACTCAGCAGCCCGCAGCCGGAATCGACTACCCCGGCAAGACCCTCGGCATCGTCGGCCTCGTCGTCGCCATCTTCTTCAACGTGATCGGTCTGATCATCTCGGCGATCGCTTTCAACCAGTCGAAGAAGGCCGGCTACAAGAACACGCCCGCCCTCGTCGGTATCATCATCGGCATCGTTCTGACCGTGCTCGGCATCATCATCGGCATCGCGTCCTTCTCGGCCATGATGAGCATGGTCAGCAGCTACTGACCGCGCTTCCCGCCCCGTCTTCGCCCCGCCTCGGCGGGCGGGGGCGGGGCGGTCGCTTTTCAAGCACTACGCGGCGCGACGCGTCGACCACCACGCCCATGCCACCAGCACGGGCTGGAAGAACAGGCGCACGTAGCGCCGCCGGTCGGTGTCGAGCCCGAAGGCGGAGCGGCCTTTGCGCCACTGGTCGAGATTGCCGGGGAACACGGCGATGAAGAACGCCGCGAGGAGCGATCCGACCCGTCGGCGTTCCCCGGGCAGGGCGACCAGCGCGACGCCGAAGGCGACCTCGACCACGCCCGAGGCGACCACGATCGTGTCCTTGTCCAGCGGCATGCCGTCGACGAGCGCGTCGGGCACCTGTGCCTGGAAATCCTTCCGCGCCCAGAGCAGGTGGCTCAGTCCGGCGAAGACCATGGCGGCGGCGAGCGCCCACCGGGCGACAGTTCTCATGATTCCGAGAGTAGTTGTCAAGGGCGGGGCGCGCGACGGCGGGCCGGCGAGACCATGGGAGGAAACCGCAACAGGAAGGCAGACCATGGCCCGGATCATCGAGACCATCGACGTGGACGTCCCCGTTCGTGTCGCCTACAACCAGTGGACGCAGTTCGAGGAGTTCCCCCAGTTCCTCAGCTTCGTGGAGTCGATCGTGCAGACCGACGACAAGACGCAGCACTGGAAGGTGAAGATCGGCGGCCAGGAGCGCGAGTTCGACGCCGAGATCACCGAACAGCACCCCGACGAGCGCGTCGCGTGGAACAGCATCGCGGGCGAGGAGAACCACGCCGGCGTCGTGACCTTCCACAAGCTCAGCGACACCACTTCGCGCGTCACCGTGCAGATCGACTGGGAGCCCACCGGGCTGCTCGAGAAGGCGGGCGCCCTGGTCGGCGTAGACGACATCGCCGTGAAGCGCGACCTCGCGAACTTCAAGAAGTTCATCGAGTCGCGCGGATCCGAGACCGGCGCCTGGCGAGGCGACGTCGAGAACTGACGTCCCCTGCGGATGGACGGCGGTCGGAGCGCTCCGGCCGCCGTCCGTCGTGTCAGGCTCGGAAGTCCGGCGAACCCAGCACGCGCTCGGGGCGGAGCTCCAACACGACCCGCTCGGGGTTCACGCGCGGTTGGCGATAGCGCCGCGCGTAGAGCTCGACGGCGTGCGCGACGGCGTCGGCGTCGTCGAGCACGGATGCTGCGCCCTCGAAACTGATCCATCGCCCGCCGTCCACCGAGCAGATGGACGCGCGCCCGCGGCGCTGGGCGTTCAGGAACTTCTGCGAGCCCCGGGATCCGATCACCCTCACCACGTCGTCCTCCCATGTGAATCCCACGGGAACCGCGTGGATGCGGTCGCGACGCCCCAGGGTCGAGAGCGTGGCGAGGTGGTATTCGGAGAGGAAGGCGCGCGCTTCGGCGGTGATCATCGTCCCAGCGTGCCAGAGTGGAAGTTCTTTACTCGCCTAGTAATCACCGAGCCTAAGTACAATGGGCCGGGCACGAACCATGCACCCTGCGCCCACAGGGAAGGGAGTGACCGGTGACCGTCACCGACACCGAGACAAACTTCGATACGAACGAGGCCATCCACGACGCCGCCCGATCGGTGGAGCTGCTCCGACTCTCCGAGGCCCGCCTGTCGCGCAGGCGACAGACCGACTGCGGCCCCAGCGAGAACGCCCGCGCCGCGATGCGTTACATCCTCGAGCGGGCGGACGTCGGAGAGGGAGTGACTCCGAGCGAGATCGCGTCGCACCTCGGCGTCTCGGGCGCCTCGGTCACCGGCATGCTCGATCGGCTCCACGCCGGGGGCATGATCGCTTTCGCAGCGCACCCCCGAGACCGGCGCAGCAAGCTGGTCGTCCCCTTCGACCGCTCGACGGACGCGGACGACGTCGACCCGGTGACGGCCAAGATCCGCCAGTTCGCCGCTGACCTCTCCCCCGAGGCGGCGGCCCAGGTCGCCGACTTCCTCGAGCGCGTCCGCGAGGTCGTCGACGCGGAATGCGCCTGAGAGCAGCCGGCGTCAGCCGACCACAGGCTCCATCGGAGCGTCGGCGTCGGGCTCGGGCGTCACGGCCAGCCCGTTCGGGCTCCCGGCCTCGAGCATGAGCTGATCGACCCAGCGGCGGTTGAGCGCCGGCGGCCGGCTTCCGTAGAAGTGGAAGACCAGCGGGATCGACGGATGGATCCAGATCGATCGCGAACCGCTTCCGTCGCCGGCGGCGAACTGGAACATGAACGACTCGTTGCGACGCAGCTTGTTCATGAACACGATCCGCAGGTGAGACAACGCGCGGTCCTCGATGTCGAAGGAATGACCCTGCGCGTTGTAAATCAGTTTGCCCACGATCACAGACTACCGCGAGCCCTGACTTAACTAGTCGGATCGACGGGAGTTAACTATCTCCCCCACGGCGCCGTTCCGCGGAATCTCACGGCCCTCCGGGGTCCAGGCGCCTTCCCGCGAGTTCCCCGGGAATCGATGCACAAGAATTCACTTTTGTCCCCCGAACGGGGGACTCCGACCCTATGATGGGCGGGACGGCCCGGCACCGGTCGTCAGCCCTCGCCGGCGTGTGACCTCGTCCACCCGACGAGGGCACTTTTTTTCCGCTGCCGTCCGGATCGCACCGGTCGGCCCCACCGCGAGTAGAGTCCCTTCTGATGGGTACCCCGACGTCTCGTCCGACGATGCGCCGACGGACAAAGAAGACCCTGCTGATCGCCGCTTCCGCGCTGCTGGCCATCGGGCTCGTCGCCGTGATCGCGTTCGTCGGCGTCAACGCCCAGATCTTCTTCCATGCGCTGGGCGCCCGCCCTCCCGCGGTCGGCACGACGATCGTCGCCCCCACCGAGTCGAAAGCCGCCCTCTCCGCCGCCTCTCCGAGCGGGCTGTCCGACGACGAGGCCGCCGCGGCCGCCTACCTCGCCGAGCAGCCGACCGCCTACTGGCTGACTCCCGAGCTCGACCCGATCGACGAGGTCTGGGACCGGATCGCACACCTCGCCGACGAGGCACGCGAACAGGATGCGGCGCTCGCGGTGGTCGTCTACGGCCTGCCCGGGCGCGACTGCGGCAATCACTCCGCCGGCGGACTCGACCCGGAGGGGTACGTGGAGTGGACCGACCTCATCGGTCAGGCGCTGCGCAACGCCCAGGATGTGCAGAAGATCGTGATCCTCGAGCCCGACAGCCTCGCCCTCGCCCCCGACTGCGGCAACATCGACGAGCGGGTGCCGCAGCTCTCCGGCGCCGCCGACCGGTTGGCGGGCATCGACACCTGGATCTACCTCGACGGCGGTCACTCCGATTGGCTGCCCGCTGAGCAGATGGCCGATCTGATCCGCCAGGTCGGCGTGTCCGACCATGTGCGCGGCTTCGCCACGAACGTGTCCAACTACCAGTCCACGACCGCCGAGTTCGACTACGCCCACGAGGTGGCCGGCCTCCTCGGAGGCGACGTGCACGCGATCGTCGACACGTCGCGCAACGGCGCCGGCCCGGCGGGGAGCGAGTGGTGCAATCCCGCAGGACGACTGATCGGAGACCCCGGGGGCACCTACGGCGACGACGTCGTCGACACGAACCTCTGGATCAAGCCGCCCGGCGAGAGCGACGGCACCTGCAACGGCGGCCCCGATGCCGGCGTCTGGTGGCCGGAGGGCTCCGCGGAGCTCACCCGCGAAGCGCGGTGAGGGCCACGGGGGGCCGCTCACAACATATGTACAAGTATGGAATGATAACGCTGGACCGAGCGGTGCCACCGGTCTGCGCGACCTTCGGTTCGCAGCATCCGCTCACCTAGACCAGCCCGGAGAGCAGGGACATGAGCGATTCAGCGGACGTCAAGACCGCAGTCATCGTCGAGGACGATCCCGACATCCGGCATCTCCTCGTCGAGGTCCTCGAATCGGCCGGCTTCTCGACCGTGTCGGTCGGCAACGGCATCGACGGCGTCCGCGCGGTCATCGCGTACCAGCCGTTGATCACCACGCTCGACGTCAACATGCCCGGCATCGACGGATTCGAGGCCGCACGCCGCATCCGGGCGCAGAGCGACACCTACATCATCATGCTGACCGGCCTGGAGGACGAGGCCGACGTCGTGCTCGGCCTCGGCGCGGGGGCCGACGAATACGTCGTCAAGCCGTTCCGGCCGCGCGAGCTCCGGGCGCGCATCGAAGCCCTTCTCCGCCGGCCGCGCGGCGGAGACGCTCAGGCGAACGCTCCGCGACAGGACTCCGTCGGCCCGTCCTTCCCCGGCGCGCGTCCCACCGGGCAGACGCAATCCATCCCGATCGTGCGCAACGCACCCGATGCCCCTCAGCAGCCCTCGGGCCAGCCCTCCGTTCCGGCGTTCGACGAGCACCGGCTGCCGCCGACCAGCGCCATGCCCGGGTCGCCCGTGATCGTCCCCTCCTCGCAGGGGCCCGCCTCCTACCCCGCTCCGGGTTCCGAGGTGGCCGTTCGGCCGAGCGGCGCCCTCGCGCCGACCGGCGACAACTGGGTGCTGCACCGCGACCTTCAGCTCGACCCCGAGACCCGCATCGTGCTGGTCGCCGGCCAGGAGATGGATCTGACCCGCACCGAGTTCGACCTGCTGGCGACGCTCCTCGAATCGAAGCGGCGCGTGCGCAGCAAGGCCGATCTCACGCTGGTCCTGCGGGGAGAGTCCTACGTGACGAGCTACTTCGTCGGCGATGCCGACAAGCGTGCGATCGAGGCGCACATGACGAACCTGCGCCGCAAGCTCGGCGACAACCCGGCCGCACCGCGCTACATCGAGACGGTGCGGGGAGTCGGCTACCGTCTCACCTCCGAGCTCACCTCGGCGTGATCCGCGCGCAGCACGCATAACGGATGCCTCGACCCTCCCCAGGGCCGAGGCATCCGTGTTTCTGAAACGACGGGTTCGTGTTCAGACCTTGTATCCGTGGTAGCGACGGACGAGCTTGAAGAACATTCCGAGGGTCTGGAGGACGGTCACGACGCCGACGATCGGCCACCCGATCCAGAGGATCGTGGACTGGGCCATCGGGCCGATCAGCATCCAGACGATCGTCATCGCGATCGCGATGGCGATGAGCACGATGAGCGGCGTCCAGTGTCCGAGACCGCCGCCCTTCTCGGCCTTGGCCTGCATCGCCCAGTTGTCGACCTTCTTGCGGGAGAAGAAGCGGCTCCAGGAACGGACGAAGTGGCTGAGACGCACCCACATGAACATCTCTGCGGGAAGGAAGGTCGCCGCGAACAGGACGTCGCGACTGTTGCTGTCCTTCATCGTCCGCGCGATGCGCACGTTGAGCAGGATCGCCATCCCCGACGGGATGAGCCACCACGGTGAGAACACGAAGGCGTTGATCGACAGCGAGCCCGCCAGGAGCGTCACGAAGGCGACGCGGACGAAAAGGTTGGTGAGCATGCCGAAGTTCTCCAGCCACCGCAGGCGCAGGTTCGGGTGCAGCGGCTGACCCTTCGTGTCGCCGCGCTGGCCGGGCCACATGAGCTCGATCGCGCCGTAGGTCCACTTGACCTGCTGAGCGTCGTAACCCGAGAGCGTGGTCATGCCGCCGACGTTCGCGCGGGCGTAAGGGCTGATCTTGGTGAGGTACCCGGCGCTCTTGATCTGCAGCGACAGGAGCGAGTCCTCCACCTCGGAGTCGCGCACCCACGGGGAGTTCTGGTGGTTCTGCCGCATGGCTTCGCGCAGCGCGTGGGTGGAGAAGATCGAGAACTGCCCGCCGAGGACGGCCATGTTGCGTCCGCGCAGCAGGTTCTGGAGATTGAAGGCCGCGAACTGCGTGCGCTGCCCGGCGATGAGGAACTTCGCGATGGTGCCCTTGATCGGGCGGTCGTCGATGGAGTAAATCGCCGAGATACCGCCGATGCGGGAGTCCGCCACGGCTTCGCTCTCGAGGTACTCGACGGCCTGCTTGTCGGCGATGGTGTCACCGTCGACGCCGAGCAGGTAGTCGTACCCCTCCACCAGCGAGTAGCCGTAGTTCAGCGCCCCGACCTTCTTGTCGGGGTTCTTGCCGATGTCGTGGACGAAGACCTCGGTGAACTGCTCCCCCAGGTCGGTCGTGATCTCGTGCGGCCCGCTGTACTCGGAGGCGATCTTCACGGTCGCGTCGGACGTGTTGTTGACGACGACGTGGATGACGTCGGGCACGCGCGTCTGCTTCAGGAGAGCCTCGATCACCTCAGCGATCGACTCCTCCTCGTTGTAGGCCGGGATGACGCACCCGATGGTCGAGCGGTGTCCGCCGTTGTTCTCCAGCACCGCGGAGAAGTCGTCGGCGAAGCCTGCCGTCGAGTTCGCCTGGATGGGCTCGTGGGCGAACGAGGGGGGCGCGAACGCCTGAGTGGCGAGGGAGGTGCGCGTGTCGCTCATGGGTGTCTTCCAATCGGATTCTTCGACCTTCCGGCCGAGACCCACTCTGGCGGACCCCCCTCAGGGAATCAGCGAACGTACATCACGCGTTTCCGCAAGATTCCCTCAAGATCACCCCGGGGTCATCCGGCCGAGCCGGCGGGATAGATGGCGATGGGCACGTACTGGTACACGGTCTGCTGGGAGAACGAGTTCTCGTCGTTCGCACCGCCCTCGACCCAGATGTTCATCGCGAACTCCAGGGTGACGCCGTAGGTGTCGTTCGGCATCTGGTGGATCGTCGTCTCCGGGACGTGCAGACCGCCCTGGAAGCTGTTCAGCAGCAGTCCACGGTCGGATCGGTTCGTGTCGGCCGGCACGAGCGTGCGCGGGTCGGCACTGAACTGGAAGGGGCTCTGCACCTGACCCGACGTCTGAGCGGTCTGCGACGTGATCGAGATCGACGAGATGTAGACGCGGCGCTTCTGGGTGAGCACGGCCTTCTCGTCCGTGCGCTGGTCGTAGGCGTTGACGGCGAACCCGAAGGTCTTCTCCCGATCGGTCGTCCACTCCTGGGTGCGCCGCGAGTCGACGGCCCACATGTCGAGCGTCACCTCGAGGCCGTCGGCGACCTCGGTGGTGAGCGAGACCGATCCGTCGTAGGTGAACTGCGATGCGAAGTCCATCGACGCCGAAGGCTGCGGCTGCGGGGTGACGACCGAGGTCGGGGCGCTCGCCGGGTTGGAGATTCCCTGGACGCTGTTGAACGTGTCGACGAGCTGTGCGCACCCGGTGAGCGACAGACCGGCGAGGGCGAAAGAGGCGACGAAGGCCGCGACGCGGACTTTCCGGCGCGAAGAATTGCGAAGGCTCATGGGCCCACTCCTGAGGATGAGACGCGCGGGTGCGCGAGGGTCGGTTCGGCGACCATCACGCTGCGGGATGCAGGCCTCAGGGGGAGTCTGACCGGGCGATGAGCCGAGAGCATACATCGGCCGGAGCAGAGACAGGATGGCGCGCAAGAGAATACACCACCGTCGTAGACTCACCGCATGGGTGCCGCGATTCGTCTTCCGGCGTCGTCGCCGGTCGACGTCGTGGAAGACCCAGACAACGCGTCTCCGAGCAGCCGCACCCGATCGATCTGGCTGCTCCAGCTCGTTCTCGCCGCGAGCGTGATCGTCACGGTGATCGTGGTGCAGGCCCTCCAGCCGCAGCTGTTCCGTGAGTGGACCTTCTCCGCCGGGGTCATCACGATCATCGTGTTGACGGTCGTGACCCTGGTCGTCCCGTGGCCGCGCGTGCCGCGAAGCTCGATCGTCCTCGTGCCGTTCCTCGATCTGATCGGCATCGGTCTGCTCGCCTACGACAGCGAGATGCGCTTCGGGTTCTTCTGGGTCTTCCCGGTGATCTGGATCGCCTCCCACTATTCGCTGCTGCACCTCGGCGGCGCGCTCGGAACGGTCGGCGCGATCATCCTCATCGACGCCAACCTGAACGGCCCCACCCCGTTCTCCGCCCTGCGGCTCCTCGTCGTGATGCTCTCGCTCGCCTTCATCGGCCTCACCACCTACCTCACCGCTCGCCAGAACAACGCGTTCAAGAACCTCCTGCGCCGTCAGGCATCGCGCCTCCAGAGCACGCTGCAGCGCGTGACCGGCCAGGAGCGACGGGTGTCGGAGATGCTCAACGGCCTCGACACCGGGATCGCGCGCCTGTCCTCCGACGGGGAGGTGCTCGCGCTCAACGACACCTACGTCACGCTCTACGCCGTCGACCGCGACGACCCCAAGCGTCCGGGGGCGTCTGTGGAGTACGCGACCCTGCGCGGCGAGCCCCTGCCCGAGCCCGACCGGCCGTTCATGCGCGCGGCTCGGGGCGAGCAGTTCGAGGACGAGCGGGTCTGGCTCTACGACACGCGCGGACAGTGGCATGCGCTGTCGGCGTCGACCCGTCGCCTGACCTCGAGCGATGACGAGCCCGCCACGACGCTGCTCATCATCCACGACGTCACCGCTCTGATCGAGGCGGAGCGAGCCAGGGAGCAGATCGCGACGGTCGTCTCGCACGAGCTGCGCAACCCGCTCACGGCGATCATCGGTCACGCCGACCTCCTTCTCGACCACGACGACCTCCCGCCCCGCGTCCGGGACCAGATCGAGGTCATCGACAATGCCGGCCAGCGCATGCAGAAGCTGATCTCGGAGATCCTCGCGGGCTCCCGCGCTCGTTCGGACGAGTCGAGCGCTCCGAACTCCGCCGACGTGCGTCGCGTCATCGACGCGTCCGTCGAGTCCTTCCGCCCGGCCTCCGACGGGCGGCGCATCGCGATCCTCGTCGAGGTGCCCGATGACCTCCCGCTGGTCGGCGACGCGTTCCGACTGCGTCAGGCGTTCGACAACATCCTGAGCAACGCCATCAAGTACACACCGGGCGGCGGAACCGTGCGCATCAGCGCGACGAGGACCGACGACCGCCTCGTCGTCTCGTTCGCCGACACCGGGGTGGGCATCTCGCCCGCCGACCTGCCGCGCATCTTCGACCCGTACTTCCGCACGCAGTCCGCGCGCGAGAGCCCCACCCCCGGCACCGGCCTCGGGATGGGGATCGTCCGCGACATCGTGGAGCAGCAGGGCGGTACGCTCGACGTGGACAGCGAGCAGGGGACCGGTACGACCGTGACGGTCACGCTGCCGATCGAGACCGAGGCATAAACGGGGTTCTTCATGGGGTCGTTCTCCGTCGCCAACCTCGGCATCGCGCAGGCGGTCGTCGCCTCGCTGGGAACCGTGATGATCGTCGGCCTCGGCTTCCTCCAGCGCCCGTCGCGGGCGTCGCTGATGTGGTCGCTCGCCTTCATCCTCGCCATGGTCAGCACCTGGGTCACCCTGGCGGGCGAGGCACTGGCCCTCGAGGGTCTGCGTCGCCTCGGCCTCGGACTCATGCTCGGCGCGCCGGCGCTCATCTGGTCGGGCTTCCGCGCCCGGCGACGTGTGCCCGCGCTCCCGTGGATCGCCGCCGTGCAGGCTGCCGTATCCGCCGCGGTCCTGATCGTGCTGGCCGACCCGCAGGCCTACAGCCTCGGTTTCCGCGCCCTGTTCCTCGTCGCGGGCGTCTTCGCCGCGCTCACCGTCGTCGAGATCCAGCGTTCCCCCGACCGGCACGAACGGCTGGTGCTCCCCCTGCTGCTCGTCTCGTCCGCTTTCGTCGTGCTGGGCGTGTTCTCCCTCCTCGCCGGTCTGATCTCGTCGCCCGGCACCAGCGAGGACCTCGCTCTCGTGCGGCTGCTGAATTCGCTCGGGATGCTGGTCTACCTCGTGTGCGTGACCGTCACCCTCCTGTTCTTCACCTCCGTGTCGAGCGTCGGTGTGCAGACGGCGCGGTCGTGGACCCAGTTCGCCGTCGCCGCGACCGACCGCCTGGCGCGCGCCCGCGCGGCCGGCGAGACGAGCTGGGTGCTGCTCTCCGTGCAGATCGACGATCCCGACGAGATCCGCGCGGCCGCCGGGGAGGCGTCGTTCTCCCGCATCGCCGAACGCTTCGATCAGGCCGTCGTCTCCTCGTTCCCCGCCGAAGCCGACATCGGGCGCGAGGGGCGGGGCCGCCTGGTCGTGCTGATCGCCCGACCCGGGCCCGTCGTCCGCGAGCACATGCGCGCACTCCTGCACGAGGTGTCGATCATCGACGCCGCTCAGCAGATCTCCGTGCAGCTGTCGGCCAGCATCGGCTGGGCACCGGCGGATGTCGTGGGCTACGACTTCCCCGCGCTGCTCACCGCGGCGCAGCAGGCCTCGGCCGAGGCATCCGCGCGAGGCGGAGACCGCTGGCAGCGGATCGGGGCCTGACTACTGCGAGCCGCCCGCGATGGCGACGGTGAGCGTGTCGGTGGCGGTCTGCTTCGCGTACTCGCTCGAGGTCGGCGTGGTCTGCACGAGGTACTCGTAGGTGAACTGCAGGGTGACGAAGGTCGCACTGTCGGGCACCTCGCCCACGTTGAACGTCTGCGAGTAGCTGTAGGGGTCGAGCACCGGGTAGCCGGGGCTCACCGTCGACTGGTCGACCTGCGCGGTCAGCGGAGCGAACGACTCGGTCGCGTTGCCCGGCACGGCGATCATCGACGCGCGCTGCAGGTAGACCTGCTGGCCGTCGTTGGGCGTGACGGTGGTCACCATGGAGAGCTGGATCGGCTTCAGCGCCGTCGCCGTCCACCTGTCCATCGACAGGGTCGACCAGTAGTTGACGTCGGCGGCGACGGAACCGGCCTGGATCTTGCGCTCGGTCGAGCCGCTCGAGAGGTCGTTGGGAACCGGCTGCGGCGCCGCCGACTGCACCGCGGACGGCGAGGTCGAGACCGCCGGCGCATCGCTGCTGCCGACCGCCCAGGGCGGGGTTCCGCAACCCGTCATGAGAAGGGCCGCCGTCAGCGCGAGGGCGCCCGCACCCACCGTGCGGCGTCGATTCGAAGCGAACATGTACGGGCCTCTCCCCTGGATGACTGCGATTCTATCCGCGGGCGGGTGATCGGCCCGCGACCGCCTAGGGTGATCGGGTGAGCGCATCGACCTCCGACGCCCCCCGCAGCCTGCCGGGTCGCATCGTCGCCTGGACATTGGCGGCGATCCTCGCCCTCGCCGTGCTCGGGTCGCTGTGGATCGGCGTGCGCGGCGCGATGGCCTACGGGCACCTGACCGACGCGCAGGATGCGGCGGCCGAGGTCGCCGCGAGCCTGAACGACCCGGCGGCCGCGGCCGACGCCATCGCCGGCATCTCCGCCGACACGTCGGCCGCGCGGTCCCTCACGAGCGACCCGATCTGGCGGGCCGCCGAATCGCTGCCGTGGATCGGCGCGCAGCTGTCGGCGGTGTCGACCGTGACCGCGGCGATCGACGATGTCGCGAGCTCGGCGCTCACCCCGCTGGCGGAGGTCGCGTCGTCGTTCTCGGTCGACGCCATCCGCCCCCGGGACGGGGCGATCGACGTCTCGCTCTTCACATCGCTCGCCCCCGCGGCCCGCACCGGTGCCGACGCGATCGGCGCGGCCGAAGCATCCGTCGACTCGATCGACACGTCGCTGTTGATCGGCCCCCTGCAGGCCCCGATCATCCAGGCGCAGGAGCTGCTCGCGACGACCACGGCCGGCGCCGAGACCCTCGCTCGCGCGACCGAGCTCATGCCGGCCATGCTCGGCGCCGACGGTCCGCGCAACTATCTCGTGATCTTCCAGAACAACGCCGAGTGGCGCTCGCAGGGCGGCATCGTGGGCGCCATGGCCGTGATCAGCACCGACGGTGGACGGATGTCGCTCACCGCGCAGGGATCGTCGGGCGACTTCCGCCGGTACGACTCGTCGGTGGTGCCGCTGTCGCCGGAGCTCCTCGGCGTGTACGGCGAGAGGCCCGGGCAGTACATCCAGAACGCCACCCAGGTGGCCGACTTCGCGCTCACCGGGCAGATCGCGAAGGAGATGTGGGCGCGCGAGTTCGGCACCCAGGTCGACGGCGTCATCTCCCTCGACCCGGTCGCGCTGTCCTACCTGCTGACGGCGACAGGACCGATCACGCTGCCGACCGGCGACGTGCTCACCAGCGACAACGCGGTCGATCTGCTCCTCAACGGCGTCTACCAGCGGTACGAGCGTCCGGCAGACCAGGACGCCTTCTTCCAGGCCGCGGCCGCGACGGTCTTCTCGGCTCTGTCGTCGGGCTCCGCCGAGCCTCGCCCGCTCCTCGAGGCGCTGTCGCGCGCGAGCGACGAGAACCGCCTCCTGCTGTGGAGCGCTCGAGAAGACGACCAGGCGATCCTCGACGGAACCACCCTGCAGGGTGGGCTGCCGGTGACGGATGCGGCGCAGACGGCGTTCGGCGTCTACCTCAACGACGGCACCGGCTCGAAGATGGACTACTATCTCGCCGCGGGGGCGGGTGCGGGGTGGTGCACCGACCCCGACGGCGGCTCGACCGCGGAGGCCGTCGTCACGATCCGCAACGACGCACCCGCCGATGCGGCGAACCTGCCGACGTACATCACCGGCGGGGGCAGCTTCGGAGTGCCGGAGGGATCGGCCCGCTCCGTCGCCTACCTCTACCTGCCGTCGGGGGCCGAGCTCGTCTCGAGCGAGGCCTCAAACGCCGGCGGAACCCCGGTGTTCGGCGGGGGTTTCGACTCGGGCCGCCAGGTGATCTCGTGGACGAGCGAGCTCGCCCCGGGCGAGGAGGCGACGCTGCGGGTACGGGTGAGGACGCCTCAGACACCGCAGCTGGTCATGCAGATAACACCGATTGTTAACACGAATGAAACGCCGCGAGTTGCAAGTACCTGTGAGTAACCTCGATAATCGTTCAAAGGGGACCCTCAGGATCCACCTCCACCGTCGTTCCCCTGCCTTGCACAACGCTGCCATTCCGCGGCGACATGCTGACCAAGAGACAGGTGCCCCCCATGAAGACCAACTTTGCAAAGGTAGCCGCGGTGATCGCGATCGCCGCCGCCGCCACATTCGTCCCGCTCGCTGCCCACGCCTACCCCACCGGTGAGGAAGCCAGCGTCTCCAGCACGACCGTCACGCCCGGCGGGACCATCGAGTTCACCGTCGCGGACGGCACGTTCGTTCCCGGCGAGCCCGTCACGATCTCCCTCACGGGTGAGAGCGCCTCGGGTGCGAGCCTGGCGGTCCTCAAGGCCGCCGTCGAGACCGCCACGCTCGGAACCATCCCGGCCGCGGCCGACGGTTCCATCAGCACCGGCATCAAGTTCCCGGCCAACGCCTCGGGCGTCTACACCATCACCGCGACGTCCCCCTCGGTTCCCGAGGGTGTCAGCGTGACCGTCACCGCCGCAACGGCGAGCGGTGGCGCCGGCGGCACCGGCGGCTCCAACGCCGGTGGCAGCCTGCCGGCCACGGGTATGGACTCCGGCTCGCTCCTCGGCCTCTGGGTCGGCGGCGGCGCGCTCGTCCTCGCCGGTGGTGCCGTCGCCGTCGGTGCCGCAGTGCACCGTCAGCGCAAGCACGCCGCGTAAGACACAGCGGTTCGCAGAGAGGGTCGTCCGGAAACGGGCGGCCCTCTCTCGTTGTCTCTCAGACCGCGTCGTCTCCGACGGGGGCGTGAGCGTCGGACACCTTCGCCGTGATGAGGATCGGGAGGTGGTCCGACAACCCCTGGGGCAGCGTACGGATGCGTTCGATGTCGAAGCCCGACGACGTCGCGAAGTCGTAGTGCCCACGGAAGAACCGGTACCGGGTGTAGGTTCGCGAGTCGCTCAGTGTCAGCTCGTAGCCCTGCGCGCGGATCTTCTGCCCGAGGTACTCCTTGAAGACGGGATAGTTGTAGTCGCCGACCATGAGCGTCGGCAGCCCCTCCCCCAGGTTCTGCAGGGCCGACAGCGCCGTGCGGATCTGATGACGCCGAAGCGAGTTCAGTGCCGTCAGCGGCGCCGCGTGGAACGACGCGACGATGATCTCGCGTCCGTGGTCGATGTCGAACAGCCGCACGCCCAGCATCCGCTCCTCGGCGGGCTTGAGAACGTAGTCGTGCAGCGACTTCTTCAGGGCGAGCGAGCGCACCTCGACGGCGCGGAAGGTGTTCGCCCGGTAGTACACCGCCAGCCCCAGCCTGTTGCGCTGCGTGGCCTCGGCGAGACGGAGGCCGGCGATCTCGGCGGGAAGGCCCGTCGTGTCGCACTCCTGCAGGCAGAGGACGTCGGCACCGTGGGCTTCGACGAGCTCGGCGAGCTCGGTCGCCGCACGGTGCTTGCGCAGGTTGTAGGAGATGACCTTCATAGCGGGTCCAGCCTAGGCACACGATCGATGGCCTCGGGCCAGGTTGACACCGGCTCGCCGTCGACCGGCGGCGATCACTCCTGGTCTCGGCGACGCCGGGTCTGCTCGGCACGATCGGCCAGCAGGTCGAGCGCCGGATAGCCCACCTCGCTGAGCGTCAGTCCCCGCGCCGCGAGCACCTTCGTCTCGCTCGTGCGCACCGCGCCGTCGCGGATCGACACCACGTCATCGACGCCGAGCCGCCCCTCCCCGACCGCGACGCACGCGCCGACGAGAGCGCGGACCATGCTGTGGCAGAACGCGTCCGCCCGCACGTGCGCGAGAAGCACCCCCTCGTCGGTGCGGCGCCAGTCGAACTCCAGCAGGGTGCGGATCGTCGTCGCCTCGTCCCGCGGCTTGCAGTACGCCGCGAAGTCGTGGAGTCCGATGAGCGAGCGTGCCGCAGCATCCATGCTCTCGACGTCTTTCCAGCACAGTGGGATCCGAAGCTTGGAATTCACGTGACTTGAAGTCGCGGCCGCACTGACCCTATAGTGAGTCGTATTAATTTAAATCATACCAACATGGTCAAATAAAACGAAAGGCTCAGTCGAAAGACTGGGCCTTTCGTTTTAATCTGATCGGCACGTAAGAGGTTCCAACTTTCACCATAATGAAATAAGATCACTACCGGGCGTATTTTTTGAGTTATCGAGATTTTCAGGAGCTAAGGAAGCTAAAATGGAGAAAAAAATCACTGGATATACCACCGTTGATATATCCCAATGGCATCGTAAAGAACATTTTGAGGCATTTCAGTCAGTTGCTCAATGTACCTATAACCAGACCGTTCAGCTGGATATTACGGCCTTTTTAAAGACCGTAAAGAAAAATAAGCACAAGTTTTATCCGGCCTTTATTCACATTCTTGCCCGCCTGATGAATGCTCATCCGGAATTTCGTATGGCAATGAAAGACGGTGAGCTGGTGATATGGGATAGTGTTCACCCTTGTTACACCGTTTTCCATGAGCAAACTGAAACGTTTTCATCGCTCTGGAGTGAATACCACGACGATTTCCGGCAGTTTCTACACATATATTCGCAAGATGTGGCGTGTTACGGTGAAAACCTGGCCTATTTCCCTAAAGGGTTTATTGAGAATATGTTTTTCGTCTCAGCCAATCCCTGGGTGAGTTTCACCAGTTTTGATTTAAACGTGGCCAATATGGACAACTTCTTCGCCCCCGTTTTCACCATGGGCAAATATTATACGCAAGGCGACAAGGTGCTGATGCCGCTGGCGATTCAGGTTCATCATGCCGTTTGTGATGGCTTCCATGTCGGCAGAATGCTTAATGAATTACAACAGTACTGCGATGAGTGGCAGGGCGGGGCGTAACCTAGGTGACAGAAGTTAAAAGCCTCCGGTCGGAGGCTTTTGACTTTCTGCTAGATCGGCCGCATCGAATATAACTTCGTATAATGTATGCTATACGAAGTTATTAGCGATGAGCTCGGACTTCCATTGTTCATTCCACGGACAAAAACAGAGAAAGGAAACGACAGAGGCCAAAAAGCTCGCTTTCAGCACCTGTCGTTTCCTTTCTTTTCAGAGGGTATTTTAAATAAAAACATTAAGTTATGACGAAGAAGAACGGAAACGCCTTAAACCGGAAAATTTTCATAAATAGCGAAAACCCGCGAGGTCGCCGCCCCGTAACCTGTCGGATCACCGGAAAGGACCCGTAAAGTGATAATGATTATCATCTACATATCACAACGTGCGTGGAGGCCATCAAACCACGTCAAATAATCAATTATGACGCAGGTATCGTATTAATTGATCTGCATCAACTTAACGTAAAAGCAACTTCAGACAATACAAATCAGCGACACTGAATACGGGGCAACCTCATGTCCGAGCTCGCGAGCTCGTCGACAGCGACACACTTGCATCGGATGCAGCCCGGTTAACGTGCCGGCACGGCCTGGGTAACCAGGTATTTTGTCCACATAACCGTGCGCAAAATGTTGTGGATAAGCAGGACACAGCAGCAATCCACAGCAGGCATACAACCGCACACCGAGGTTACTCCGTTCTACAGGTTACGACGAATGTCAATACTTGCCCTTGACAGGCATTGATGGAATCGTAGTCTCACGCTGATAGTCTGATCGACAATACAAGTGGGACCGTGGTCCCAGACCGATAATCAGACCGACAACACGAGTGGGATCGTGGTCCCAGACTAATAATCAGACCGACGATACGAGTGGGACCGTGGTCCCAGACTAATAATCAGACCGACGATACGAGTGGGACCGTGGTCCCAGACTAATAATCAGACCGACGATACGAGTGGGACCGTGGTCCCAGACTAATAATCAGACCGACGATACGAGTGGGACCGTGGTCCCAGACTAATAATCAGACCGACGATACGAGTGGGACCGTGGTCCCAG
>JADMIO010888860.1_pt1 | contig 72224 bp, 75 predicted proteins | sample 8958161 | NCBI WGS metagenome assembly JADMIO01 (sample SAMN16585339, study PRJNA669376) | soil metagenome | isolation source: Crop rotation soil | place: USA: Cullars Rotation, Alabama | collected 2011 | reverse complement strand
GCCGCGACTTCAAGTCACGTGAATTCCAAGCTTCGGATCCCACTGTGCTGGAAAGGCATGTCGAGCGTGGTTGGACTCTTGTATTCGAGCATCGACGGGAACTTGTGGACCAGCGCGTTCGACAAGCGTTCGGGAAGACGCCTGAACGCCTGCTCTTCCATCAGCGCTTCCCCAAGCCCCATGTAAACGCTGCCCTCGACCTGACCGCGCACGAGAACTGGATTCAGGCCACGTCCGATGTCGTGCGCAATCCAGATGCGCGGCACCTGAATCCATCCGGTCTCGGGATCGACCTCGACCTCGACGACCGCAGCCGTGTACGAGTAGGTCGGTGAAGGGCCGACGCCGCCTCCCTTGAAGTGAGCGGCTGGCTTTGGTGGCGTGTACGACCCCGTCGTGCCAAGCGTTCCGAACTGGGCTTCGGCCATGCAGACCGCTTCCTGGAACGAGACGCCGGTGGACGGCTGCGATGCATCGAACACGCGGCGGCCGGAGAACTGCAGTCGATCCTTCGGGACGTTGAGCCTGCGTGAGACGGCATCGGCGAGGAGATCGCGCGCACGTTCGGCCGCCTGCACTGCCGCATTGCCCATCATCAGCGTGACGCGGCTCGAGTACGAACCGAGATCGACAGGCGTGAGATCGGTGTCACCTGTAATCGCGCGGACATCGAACGGGTCGATGCCGAGTACTTCCGCGATACACGCGACGAGCACGTCGTCCGAGCCCTGCCCGATTTCGGTTGCCCCGCTGAATGCCGTGACCCCGCCGCTGCGATCGAGCTTGAGCTGCACGCCGGAGTGCGGCAGGTCGTTCCAGTTAATCGGAAGCCCCGCACCAGAGAGATACGACGAGCATGCGAGGCCGATGCCGCGGCCGTGCGGCAGCTTGCGAAAGCGTTCCTTCCAGTTGGATCGCGTGACGACGCTGTTGATGCAGTCGCCCAGGGCAATCGTGCCGATGCGAAGATAGTTCGCGGTGAGGCTGTCAGGCGGCGCGATGATCCGGAGCCGGAAGTCCGCCGGATCGACCTCGAGCCGTTCGGCGATCTTGTCGAGCTGTATCTCCTGACCGAAGCGCGCCTGCGGCGTACCGTGTCCCCGCTTGGGACCGCAGGGCGGCTTGTTCGTGAACGTACGGCAGCCGCGGAAACGGTAACGCGGAATGTCGTAGGTGACCGTCTGCAGCGCGCCCGTATAGAAGGTGCTCGCCACGCCGTACGAGCCGTACGCTCCGCCGTCGAGCAGCGTCTGCAGGTCGACGCCGGCGATCGTCCCGTCCTTCCGGATGCCGGTGCGGTATCGCATCAGCACCGGATGGCGTCCGCGATGACAGTAGAAGACTTCCTCGCGGGTCAGGCAAATTTTGACGGGGCGGTCCAGCAGCATCGCCGCCTTTGCGACGACGATCTCGTGGTTGAACGGGTCGCTCTTTCCGCCGAATCCGCCGCCGTTGGGCGTCGCGATGACTCGAATATGCGCGGCTGGCATCGCCAGCGATTTCGAGAGCGCGCGGTGCACGTAGTGCGGGGTCTGCGTGCTCGAGTAGACGACGAGCTTGCCGTCGGGATCCTTGATGGCCACCGCCGCGTGCTGCTCGATGGGCAGGTGCGTGCTTCCCTCGAAGAAGAACACGTCGTCGAACACATAGTCGGCGCCCGAGATGGCCGCATCCACATCACCAAACTGCAGTGACACCTGCTTATGGATGTTGCCCTCATCGCCGTACTCGTGGATGCGCGGCTCGGGGTACGCGAGGCTCTCCTCGGGGCTGCCCAGGGTCCTCAGTGCTTCGTACTCGACGGCAATGAGGTTGGTCGCTTCCGCGGCTGTCGCTTCATCCACCGCGATCACGGCCGCGACCGGGTCGCCGACGAACCGCACCTTGTCTCGACACAGCGCGTGCTCGTCGTGGCTGACCGGCAGAACGCCGTACGCGATCGGGAACGCCTCGCCCGTCAAAACCAGGTGCACGCCCTCGAGCGCTTCGGCCTTCGACGTCTCCACGCGAACGAGCCTGGCGTGCGGCATCGACGACCGCAGCAGCTTGCAGTGCAGCATCCGCGGGAATGTGATGTCGTCGGCGAAACGCGTCTGCCCCGTCACCTTCGCCCGACCGTCGACTCGTCGTCGAGGAGTGCCGATGACGTTCATTGCCGGTCCCTCGCCGGCTGGTCGGCACGCTTCGCGGCCGCCGCTTCGACCGCTTCGATGATCTGGAGATAACCGGTGCAGCGGCACAGATTGCCCGAGAGCGCTTCCCGTATCTGTTCGCGTGTCGGGTGCGGCTGGCGATCCAGCAGCGCTTTAGCGGTGACGAGAATTCCAGGCGTGCAATAGCCGCATTGCGAGGCGCCGAGATCGGCGAAGGTCTCCTGCAGCACGTGCAGGCGCCCTTCAGAGGTCAGACCTTCAACGGTGAGAATCTCGCGCCCCTCGCATTCGAGCGCAAGAAGCAGGCACGACAGGGTCGGTTCGCCATCGACGAGCACGGCGCAGGCGCCGCACTCGCCGAGTTCGCAACCATGCTTGGTGCCGGTCAGCTGCAGATCCTCGCGCAGAACCTCGAGGAGCGTCTTGTAGCCGTCGACGAGCGCCTCGATGGCCTCTCCGTTGACCTTCAGCGAAAGCCGGACCCTCGCTCCTGCGTCGACTACATGCACACCGGACTCGATTATCTCGTTTCTGGCCGGAGGGTAACTATTTCGTTTCCGGCTGGAGCGTCACCTTCACATACCGGTTCGTGTTCAGGTACATCCGCGCCGCATCGCGCAGCGCCGCCGCCGTCACCTGGTCGTAGTACGGCTGCATGTTGAATACGTCAGCGACGTTCTCGCCGTACTCGTACTTGAACAGCAGGCGGTTCAACAGATACTCGTTCCGCTGGCTGTTGCTCTCGAAGTCGCGTCGCAGCGCGGTCCGCGTGTCGGTTACCTGGGAGCTGGACGGCCCGAGCATCTTGAACTGATCGACGACCTGAAATGCCGCCCGGACCAGCGCGTCTGTCCGTGCCGGGTCGCAGGCGAACGAGATGGTCAGCCGATATTCCTCCGCCGGACGCTTCACGAACGATGGTTCCACGCTGACGCCGTAGGTGCCGCCGAGGTCCTCCCGGAGCGTCCGCTGCAGGTTGCCGGCCAGCGTTTCCGCCATCGCGCTGGCAATCACGCGGTGGGCCTCGTCGTTCTGGAACGGTCCGTTGAACACGATGCTCACCTGGCTGCGTGGATCGATTCCGCTCGTGACGTCCTTCTCGACGACGTTCGGCGGCGGATGGATCCCGACGTCGCGAACCATCTCGTTTCGACGCAAGGACGGCAAGCTCGCGATGTAACGCTCGACGAGCGGCTTCATTTTCGCGACGTCGAAGCTGCCGACGAACACGAACACGAAGTCGCTCGCATCGCCGAAGCGATCCTTGTAGAACGCCAGCGACTTGTCGAGGTTCATCTGATCGACGCGGTCGGGTGTCAGCGGTTGCGCGCGCGGGTTGTTCTGCGTCAGCGCGGCGCTCACCGCCTCGTCGAACACCGTCTCCGGCATGGATTGCTGATTGGCGAGCGCGACCTTCAACTGATCCTTCAGCACGCCGAATGCAACCGGATCGGCGCGCGGCGCGGTGAACCGAAGATTGATCAGCTGGAACATCTGCTCGAGATCTTTATTCGATGAACCGCCGGCCAGCGCCTCTTCGGTCTGGCCGATGTCAGCCCGGACGACCGCGGTCGTTCCCGCGAGCACCTTCTCGAGATCGATGTTTCTGAAGTTGCCGAGCCCGCCTTCTTCGACCACGTCCGCGGCTGTGGCTGCGGGAATGAAGTCGGCGTCGCTCGCCATCGACGTCCCGCCAGGACTGATCGCGCGAAACAGAATTTCGTCCTGCTTGAACGTCGTCGGCTTCAGGATGACCCGGACACCGTTCGACAGGCGCCAGTCGGTGATGCCGAGCGCCTCGTTGGTCGTCGTCGTGGCGACTGCGCCGGCCGTCGGCAGGCGCGCCATCAACGGCTGATTCGAGACCGTGTCCACGTAGGCCGTTACCGTAGCGGTGTCGGCAGCCTTGATGACCGCCGCCATTCGCGCTTCCGTTGGAAGCGAGGCTTTATCACGGTCGGGTGCGCTGATCGTCACGAGGCGGTTGTGGTCCGGAACCCAGTCCTTCGCAAGCGCGTTGACCTCGGCCAGCGTGATCTCGGGCGTGAAGCGCTGGCTGAGACCGTACTCGTACACGATGCCGGGGATCGGCTCGTTGTGAATGAAGTTGCGGACGTACTCGTCGGCGAGCGGGCCGGACGCGCTCTTGTCGCGCTCGGCCATGGCCGTCTGCAGATACAGCTGGGTGTTGAGCTTCTCGCGATTCAGCTCGGTCTGCGTGAACCCGAACCGCGCGGCACGATTGACCTCGGTGAAGAGCGAGTTGAGCCCTTTCTCGACGCCGGCAGGCGGCACCAGCGCCAGCAGCGAGGTGACTTCCGCCGCGCGCACGAAGAGCCCGCGATCGGTCTGGGCGCGCAGGAAGGGCGCGTTGGGCGCGCTCGCAATCTCGTCCAGGCGCTCGGACAGCATCGCGCCGAACAGCCGTTCGACGATCGAGCGCCGGTAATCGCCGATCGTGACGAACCGGCGTGCGGGCATCGCCACCGACACGTCGATGCGCGTGCTCGTCGCTTCGGGATCGGTGATGGTCGCGTAGACCGTTCCCTGCTGCGGTGTCACCGGGAAGGCCGGCCGTGGCTTTCTGTCGAGCGCAACCGTAATCGGTGCGAAGTGGGCCTTGATCATCGACTCGACCGACGCCTTATCCACATCGCCGACGACCACGACCGCCATCAGATCGGGGCGGTACCAGTCGGCGTAGAACTGCCGGAGCCGCGCGGGGCTCGCGTTGCGAATGATGTCCGGCGTGCCGATCGGCAGCCGATCGGCGTAGCGCGACCCTTTCAGCAGCAGCGGGAACTGCTTGTTCGACAGCCGCTCGCCTGCGCCCAGGCCGAGGCGCCATTCCTCGAGAATGACGCCACGTTCGCTCTCGATTTCCTGCGGATCGAACGTGACGTTGTGCGCCCAGTCCTCGAGCGCCAGCAACGCCCGGTCGATCACGACCGGGTTCTCGGTCGGAATCTGGAGCTGATAGATGGTCTCGTCGAAGCTGGTGTTCGCGTTGACGTGCGCCCCGAAGCGCATGCCAAGCGACTGCATGAAGTTCACGACCTCGAGATGCGGAAAGTGCAGGGTCCCGTTGAACGCCATGTGCTCCACGAAGTGCGCCAGCCCGCGCTGGTCGTCGTCTTCGAGCACCGACCCGGCATTGACCGCCAGCCGCAGTTCGGCGCGCCCTGCGGGCACCTTGTTCTGGCGAATGTAGTACCGCAGACCGTTCGGCAGCGTGCCGACCGTAATCTGCGGATCGACTGGAACGGGGTCGTCCAGTTTGGCGGCGAGAACGTTTGCCGGAATTGTCGGCTGCTGGGCGCCAAGGAGCGTCGAGGCGGTAACGATAGCCGCCAGCAGCATGGTCGTGCGTATACGCGTCGCGAACGTCATGGATGGATGACCTTTAGACGGCGTTGATCAACGTGTGGACGTCATTAACGTGTGGACTTCAAGTACTGCTGAGACGCAGCTTCGTCGCGCAGTGGGGTCACCTTGTCAGGATCGATGCGAACCATCAGGTAGTCAATGTGGTCGTCGATTTTCGTAAACCAGTGCCCGGTGCCCGCCGGGATGACGACGACGTCGCCGACCTTGAGGTTGTAGGTCTTTCCGTTGCGGATCGTGGAACCGTTGTTCCCGGGCCCATTGAACAGCCGGACCGTCTCGAGCGTCGCCGGCCGTCGCACCAGGTTCGTGATGTCGGGACCCAGCACGAGCGTCGCGGAGCCGTCGATGATGTGGTAGACCTCGCTTACAAGATCGTGCTCGGCGACTGAATCCTTGGCGGGCGCGGTCAGCTTGCCGCGATGCACCATGCCGATGCCGATGTGCGACTTCCCGATGTCGATGTCCCTCACCTGCTGATCGATCAGATTCTCGGCGACCGCCTTCCTGGTGTACGCCTGCAATTCTGCAACCGGAATGTAGGTGCCGGGGCACATGTTGCACGTCGGCTTCGGGTTCGGGTTGTTTGCCTGCGCCGCGAGCGCCACCACGACAACCGCCGCGCCGAGCGCGGCCAGCAGCATCCGTTTCATATCCGCCTCCGGCGGGTATCTTACGGCGTTTCCTGCAGAATCACGCCTGACGGGGCGGGATACTATTTCCCGGCATTTCACCCACGAGGAGAGACCAGTATATGAGGCATGCAATCATCGCGGCCGCCGTCTGGATGGTGGCAGCGAGCGCCTGGGCGCAGGCGCCGAAAGCGAAAACGCTCGATCAGGTCGTCGCGCACGGTGCCGCAGCCGAGCGGGCACAGGAGCACAACGCCATGCTCGGATCGATCGCGGAGCAGATTTCACACGAGTGCGAGAAGTACGCCGCCGAGCACAACATCAGCGTGTCGATCTTCATCGTCGATCAGTACGGACAGATCGTTCATTCACACCGGATGGATGGACAGATTGCCAACAACATCGAAACGGCGTTGATGAAGGCAAAGACCGTCCTCTGGGATCACCAGTCGTCGCACGTGCGGATGAACCAGCACATCCAGAATCCGTTCACCGAGTTCCGGTCGATTGAAATGGACCTCTTCCCCAACAAGGGCGGGCTCCCGATTGTCGTGGACAAGCAGTTCCTCGGGGCAATCGGCGTCGGCGGCTCCGGACTGGACGAGGAGTGCGCGGACTACGCACTGACCCAGGTGCTTGGCCCTCAGCCGCCGCTGGTTCCGAACATTCCCGCGCGGCCACCGCTGATGGGCGATCCGCCGCAGCGCGGACGCGGCGCAGGAGCACCGGCGCCGACGCCGGCACCGGGCCGCTAGACCGTCGCTACGGCCGTTCCTGAAGCGCGACCTCGCACCCGAGCTCGAGGGCGAACCGCCCACGAGCCCGGGGCACGAGACGGATATCCGGACACTTCTGCTCGAGCCGGCGCCGCAGGAGCAGCAGCCGGCTTTCGAGGTTGTCCTTCCACTCGGGCAGATTGAGTGACTTGTCGAGACGGAGCTCGCGGTTGGTGAATTCGGTCCGCCCTTCGGCCGAACGCAGCGACACGAGCTTCCACAAGATGTTGGCCGGCAGGCTGCGAATCAGGTATTCACCGTCAATCATCAGGCACTCGTCGCCGCGGTAGTAGACGAGCTCGCGCTTTTTTGAGGAAGCGGCTGTTCGGGGTTCGATGGTGCGCGGTGCGCTGGTTCGGGGTTCGCCGGTTCGCGGTTCGGGGGTTCGAGGTTCCTGAGACTCGACGCGTTCGCGCAGCATCATGTTCTGCATCGCGATCGCGACGTAGCTGCCGAGCAACTCGATGGTCTTACGGTCTTCCTCGTGGAAGCGGTACGGCGTCTCGCTCTCGATGCACAGGACCCCGATCAGTTCGCCGCGTACCAGCAGCGGGACGCCAAGCTGGCTTTCCGGCTGCGCCAGCCCCGGCAGCGGAATCGGCTTGTAGCGCGCGACGTCTCCCTGATCCTGCGCGCGCCTGAATGCGGCATAGGCATACAGCATCCCGCGCATCAGGCCCGAGATGCGTACCGGCTTCTTCGCCTCGGCAACCATTCCGGCGATGCCTTCCCCGAAGCGCGCTTCCGCGCCGACGCCGTTCTCCGGATAGCCGCGTGACGCGATCGTCACCAGCTCGCCTTCGGTGCGCCCGGCGAGCAGGATCATCGAGTGCGTGAAGCCGAAGAATTCCTCGAGCGCTGCGAGAATCGATTCGAGCAGGCATTCGAGCGAATCGGCGCGCTGAATCTGCTCGCCGAGGCTCTGCAGCGCTTTCATCGTGAACACCGGATCGAGTGACGCGCCACGATCGCGCGCGACCCAGGACGTACCGGGCGGCCGCCCGTCCTCCTCCGCCGCCTTCTCCACCGACAGCACTTCGTAGATGTCCGCGGCAAGCAGCTTGAAGATCCCTTTCAGTCCGCAGTACGACGCGATCGTTTCGATGCGGAGCGCCATCGAATCGAAGAACGTCCCCGACGTCTCCGACCGCACGTAGCGGAGCTGCAGCTTCAATCCCTGACCCGTGTCCGGGTCGGTGAGCTTGACGAGCGCCTGCGGGTTCTCCTGGATGTTCCGATGGCTCTTGTTGAAGAACTGGAACGACAGCGCCACATGCGACGGGTCGTAGTACTCGACGTGACTCAGGTACGCGACGTTGGGAATCCCGTCCTTCGAACACGTGTAGAGCGTCGCGGGAACCAGTCCCTGAAAACACGACGCCATCGTCTCGAGGCAGAAGCTCACGTCAGCCGCGCTCCTGCGTTCGGTCCGGGCGTCTGCGTGAACAGCGCGTTCGCACGGAACCGCACGGCCACACACGGCCACATCTTCCAGAGTTCGGTGCCACTCGCCGCGTACCCGACGACTTCCAGCGCGCCAAGATTGCGTTTCCACTGATCGACGATGAACGCTTCTTCCTCGGCTGACGCCGTCCACGAGTCGATAAAGGCTCCTTTGATCTGACAGGAACGCTCGTCAGCAGGACGCGCCAGGACGACCGCGACTTGACCGTTGTCCTGCAGATCGGCGAGCAGCGACGGCGCGGCGACTGCCGGCACGTACACGGTGACGCGCTCGCGATCGGCGTCAACCTTGACGGCCGTCGCGCGGGCTCCCGAGGGGGTGAGATTGGCGTTTCGGGTGGCGATGTGGGTCGGCAGCCCTTCTTCGAGGAATGCCGCCATCTCCGGATCGATCTTCACCAGGGTCCGTTCGAGTATATCCGCCGTTTAGGAATTTTTTAAGAAGTCGATAGGAATGGTTAAGGTCCTCGTAAGAAAGGTTTAGCGTCGCGCGTTTCGCAGGGTCGCTACATTTTGATTCGTCAACATTGGAGGTCGAACGAATGAAACGACATCACAAAATCGCGACGTTCACGGCGGTCACCGTCGTCCTGCTGTCCGGCATCGTCGCCCGCGCAGTTCCAGAGTCTGAGAACCCGAAGAGCTCGTCCGCGAGCATCGAGCGCGGGGCGTATCTGGTCCGTCACATGGGCTGCAACGATTGCCACACGCCGCTCAAGATGGGACCGAAAGGCCCCGAGCCCGATATGTCGCGTGCGCTCACCGGTCATCCGGAAAGCCTCGTCATGCCGAAGCCGCCTGCCCTGCCTGAGGGACCGTGGCTGTGGCTCGGCGCCGCGACCAACACCGCATTCGCCGGCCCGTGGGGCGTGAGCTACACCGCGAACCTGACACCCGACAAGGAAACGGGGCTCGGCTCGTGGACCGAGCAGATGTTCATCGAGGCGATGCGGACGGGACGTCATCAGGCCAAGGGACGCCCGATCCTGCCGCCGATGCCCTACCCGATCGTCGCAGCTCTGAGCGACAGCGACATCAAGGATCTGTTCGCGTATCTGCAGTCGCTGAAGCCGGTGCACAACCGCGTGCCCGCGCCCGTCGACCCGCCAGAGCCGCCCGCCGCGCAGACGAACTGAGGCGCATCGTGAGCCAGTACTTGCGAACAGCGATCGGCGCCGCATTCGCCGCATTCGTCCTCGTCGTGCACGCCGCGATCGGCGCGACGGGAACCGGCGGCACCGCGCCATCGGCGCCGGCGCGGCTATCGGAGACCGGTCTGTATGCCGGCGGTTCGCTCGAGATCGATCCGCACAACAAGCCGTACGCGCCGCAATACCCGCTGTGGAGCGACGGCGCGCACAAGGAGCGCTGGATCTACCTGCCGCCGGGAACACAGATTGACGCGACGAATGAGGACGCGTGGTTCTTCCCCGTTGGTACGAAGCTCTGGAAGGAATTCGTCTTCAACGGTCGGCGCGTCGAAACGCGGTTTCTCTGGCGCGCCAGCGAGCGTGGGTGGGTCTTCGCCAGCTACGAGTGGAACGCCGACCAGACCGAGGCGACGCTGGCGCCCGAAGGTGGCGACCCCGGGGTCGCGGAGATCGCAGCCGGACGCCGCCACAGCATTCCCGCGGTCGACGACTGTCATGCGTGTCACGACTCTGCGAGCGCCGAAGTTCTTGGTTTCAACGCGCTGCAACTCTCGACCGACCGCGATCCGAATGCGATTCACGGCGAACCACTGGCACCGGGAATGGTGACGCTCCAGACGCTGCTCGACAGCGGCGCTTTAACAGGCGGCGCCGATCTCGTAACCAACCCGCCGCGCATCCAGGCGAACACGCCGCGCGAGCGCGCGGTCCTCGGCTATCTCTCCACCAACTGCGGCGTCTGTCACAACGGCAAGACGACGCTTGCCGAGCTCGGGATGCTGCTGAAGCAGCCGTCGCACGGCGCGGCTCCCAACACGGCGATCCAGACCACCGTCGGCGAGCCGGGAACGTGGCGCATTCCAGGCAAGGAGACGACGAGCGTCCGCCTTGCTCCGGGCTCACCCGACCTGAGCGCGCTGCTCTATCGCATGAAGTCGCGGCGCCCGTCGTCGCAGATGCCCCCGCTCGGCAGCGTGCTGCCGGATCAGGAGGCGATCGATCAAGTGACGAAATGGATTCAGGAGGATCTTGCCGAACGATAGGTCGTAGGCCCGCCTGAAGGCGGACCCCACCGGCACTCCTCGCCGGATGCAGGCGCCATCCAGTTCAGGCGATTGTCGCACCACATGAACCCTTGATCTCTGGTTGGCACTGGGTGCCAGCCTGGATCCGGCCGAAGGGATCGGTAGGGTCCGGCTTCAGCCGGACCTTCACAGGCTCACCGCTTGCCTTTCTGGAGGCATGCGTCCACGACACACAGAACCACTGAGGAACTTCTCGTACATTGGTTTTCATCGATATTTCCTGACCTTCTGCACGATAAATCGCGCCCCGATTTTTGTGTCCGATGCAACGGTTGATTTGGTGCGCGCGCAGATCGTGCGCGCCGCACAGGAATGCGCGTTCGCAGTTCCTGCCTACTGCTTCATGCCTGACCATTTGCATCTGCTGATCGAAGGACAGTCGCCGTCGTCTGACGGTCGCAACTTCATCAAGCGATCGAGACAGTACTCGGGGTTTTACTTTTCGAAGACGTACGGAATGCCACTATGGCAGCGGTATGGTTACGACCATGTCGTGCGTGACGACGAGAAGACCATCGTCGTTGCGCGGTACATCTTGCACAATCCGCTTCGCGCAGGGTTGGTCAAGTCAATCGAGGAGTATCGCTTCAGTGGATCGTTGGAATGGCCGCTGCCAGCGCTGTTGGATTGGATCCGCACGGAACACCTCTAACCAGCGGCAGGTCCGCCTGAAGGCGGACCCCACCAATACCGCTCGCCGGATGCAGGCCGCCATCCAATCACCAGCCTGGATCCGGCGGAAAGCATCGGTGGGGTCCGGCTTTAGCCGGACCCTTGGCAGATCTACGGAACCTTCGATAACCTCACCTTCTTCAACTCGACCCTCACGGTCGGCGTCTCGCCGTTGACGGCCACCGCTTCGATTTTCTCCACAACATCCATTCCATCGACGACGCGACCGAAGGCGGTGTACTTGCCGTCGAGCACTGGTGTTCTGGCGGTGACGATGAAGAAGGAGGTGTCGCCGCTGCCAGGATCGTCACCGTGTGCCAGCGACACCGTGCCTTTGTCGTGCTGGATGTCGTTGAACTCCGGCGCCATTTTCCGCACGTAGCGATCCTGGGCGATGTCGAGCGGCTCGCTCCGCGTCGGCAGGAAGCCGCCCTGGATGACGAAGCCCTTCACGACACGGTGGAAGGCCGTCCCGTCGTAGAAACCGACCGACGCCAACCGCAGGAAATTCCGTACGTGGTTCGGCGCCTTGTCGGGCGAAAACTGAAACGTGATGTTGCCCAAGGATGTTTCCAGGACCGCGCGGTAGTGTGAGAGTTCCTCGACGGTCTCCGTCGTAAACGGCTCGGGCGCGGCCGCCGGCTTGTCGCGAATCGTCACCTTCGTCATGACGACGCGCATCTTCGGGACGGTGTTGTCGGCCTCGACCTGCGAGATCTTCTGCGCGACGTTCAGCCCTTCGGCCACGCGCGCAAACACGGTGTACTGCCCCGAGAGTGGAAGCTGATCGAAGATGCAGATGAAGAACTGCGAGCCGCCGCTGTCCGGCATGTTCGGCGCCAGCGTGGCGGCGACCGCTCCGCGCGACATCTGTTCGCCGTTTCGTTCGAATCGAAGCTCCTTCATCCCGCCGGTCCCGTACCGTGCCGCCTGCGTCGGATCCTTGGAAAGCGGATCGCCGCCCTGGATGATCCCGTTCGGGATCACGCGGTGGAAGATGGTGCCGTCGTACGCGCCCTCACGCGCCCGCGTGATGAAGTGCGCGACGTGATTGGGCGCGGCATCGGCCAGCAGGTCGAGCACGATCGTCCCCTGATTGGTCTCGATGACCGCCTGCTTGTTCTGCATCTCCGCCGGCGGGAGCGTGTTGACGAAATAGGTGTCGGCAGGCGGTGCCGGCGGCCGCGCGGGTTGAGGCTGTGGCCGCGTGCCCTGTGGACGCGGAGCCGGCGCCTGCGGCCGCGGCTGCGCGGCCTGCGGGCCGGCGAACAACCAGAGGAGCATCAGGAGCGCACTCATACCGCGGATTATAGGCGGGGGTCTGTTATATTCGGTGCGCGTGAGTTCCCAGGCCACCACGCAGAGCCGCGACCGTGACACGCCGATGTACGAACAGTATTACGGGTTCGTACAACCGCCGTTCACGTTGACCCCCGATCCCCGGTTCCTGTACCGCAGCGAATCGCACGACGAAGCCATCACGCTGCTGCAGCAGGCCATCCGCCGTAAGGAAGGCTTCATCGTCCTGACGGGCGACATCGGAACGGGCAAGACGACGAGCTGCCGTGCGCTGCTCGAACAGCTCGACGCAAGCGTCTTCACCTCGCTCATTCTCAACCCGTTCCTGTCGGTCGAGGAACTGCTGCGTGAAGTGCTGCTCGACTTCGGTGTGATCTCGCGTGAGGGGGTGCGCAGCGGACGGGTATCCGCCGCGAGCAAGCACGACCTGATCAGCACGCTGCATGATTTCCTGTTGTCACTGATGCCGATTCACGGCAGCGCGGTGCTCATCATCGACGAGGCGCAGCATCTCTCGCCGCAGGTGCTGGAACAGATTCGCATCATCTCGAATCTGGAGACGAACGAGTCGAAGCTGCTGCAGATCGTCCTGGTGGGTCAGCTCGATCTGCTCGACGCACTCTCCGCAGCCGACATGCGGCAGCTCGATCAGCGCATTTCGATCCGCGCCACGCTCAAGCCGCTCAATCGGGACGAGGTCGAGGCCTACATCGCCCATCGCCTGTGGGTGGCGCGCGGCTCGACCGCGGTCACCTTCGAGCCCTCGGCGCTGGACCTGGTGCACGCGTACACGGGCGGCGTGCCGCGCATCATCAACTTGCTCTGCGATCGAGCGCTGATGCAAGGCGCCCAGCTCCGGGTCAACCGCATCACGACGGGAATCATCGAGCACGCCGCATCCATGCTGAACCTGAAGCTGCCCGAACCAGCGGCGGGCACGAAGCGGCAAGGCAGCGGGAAACGCTGGTGGATCGTCGCTATCCTCGCGCTCCTTGTTGCCCTGCTGGCCGCCGGCGGCGTGTGGCTCTGGATGGCCGGCCGGCTGCCGATTCCGCTCCCCTAACGTCTGGTTTTCCGCGCTCGCTCTTCCTGCTGGCGCGCCAGCGTCGCCAGCTCCTCCTGCAACTTGATGTAGCTCTCGAGACGCTCCGCCGGCAGCGTGCCCTCAGCGACGGCTGCCTTGACCGCGCACCGCGGTTCATCGCGATGACGGCAGTCGCCGAAATGACAACCGGCCGCAAGCGCCTCGATGTCATCGAACGTTTCCCGCACGGCGTCTGACGCGTCCCAGAGCTGCAGCTCGCGCATGCCAGGGGTATCGATGATCAGGCCTCCACCCGGCAGCATCACCAGCTCGCGATGCGTGGTCGTATGACGGCCGCGAGAATCAGCCTCTCGCACGTCGCGCGTCCGCCGAACGTCGGCACCCACCAGCTGGTTGATGATCGTGCTCTTGCCCACACCCGACGAACCGAGGAGTGCCGCGGTGCGGCCGGTGCCGATGTGATCGCGCAACTGCTCCACCCCTTCGCCGCGCTTCGCGTTCACGACGTGCACGGCGATCTCGCCGGCCAGCGTCGTCACCTCGCGGATATGCGCCGACAGATCGACCGACAGGTCAGGCTTGGTCAGCAGAATCGCTGGCGCCGCGCCGCTCTCGCGTGCCATGAGGAGGTACCGTTCGAGCCGCCGGAGGTTGTAGTCGCCGTCGAGGCCCATGACGATGAACACGACGTCGGCGTTGGCGGCCACCACTTGCTCGGTCGTCACGTCGCCGGCCGCACGGCGGGTGAACGCGCTTCGCCGCGGCAGCACTTCGAGAATCACGCCGCGGTCCTCCTCGGGACGCTGCCGCACGGCGATCCAATCGCCAACCGCAGGAAGCTGCGCGCGACGCTCGGCACGATGCTTCAGACGTCCCGCGGTCACGGCATCCAACTCTCCGTCGTCGACGTAGATGCGGAAAATCTGGTTGAACTCGATCGCGACACGCCCGGGCCGCACGTCCTTCTTCGCTCGCCACGGTTCGTAGGCGGCGGCAAACGTGTCGTTCCAGCCAAGCTCGGAGAGGGTCATCGGGCGGATACCGTAAGATGATGGCCGCGGTGTGGACCGTTTCCTCTGACCACCGGAACGACATTCTAGTCGCTGCTGCCGGCACCGCCGTTTTCACGTATCTCGCGCTGGCGCACGACATCATCGCCGTCCGCGGCGGCCTCGGGTTCGACGGCCGTGACTACGCGCAGATGCTGACGGCGCTCAGCGCCGGCACGGCGGCAACGCGGCTGCGCCCGCTCATCGTGCTGCTGGACCGGCCCGCGTATCTGCTGACCAGGTCCGCGGTCTTTGCCTTCGGCCTGATGAACCACGCGTACGCGTTCATGCTGTGGTACCAGGTCTGTCAGCTATACAAACGCATCGATCCACGGCCTGTCGGACGCCTGCTCCTCGTCCTGACGCTTTCGCTCTGTATCGCCACCTCGAAGATGTTCGCGTACTACCCGGTGCTCATCGACCTGGGCGCCTACGCGTTCATCGCGTGGGGCATCAATCGCGTGCTGCGCGGTCCCGGTCCGGTCACCGCAATCGCGGTCGCCGGCGCAATGTTGAGCCGCGAGTTTGGTGTCTGCGTGATGGTATTCGGGCTGCACCGCTATCTACGCCTGCGGATGCCATGGCGATCGATCGCGGTCACGTGTGCGCCAGGTTTCGTTCTGTTGGCCGTCACCGTTCTGTGGAGTCGCTCGCTCCAGGCCGCGACGACGACGTCGATCTTTTCTGCGTCGAACCTCGAGCGGACGTCGATGCTGTGGAACGACCCGCTGTTCGTCGGATTCTTCCTCTACTTCGCGATGACGGTATTCGGCAGCATCAGCGTGGTACTGGCGACCAGAGGCGACACGATCCTGCGCACGATCGTCGCCGAACCCGAATGGGTCACGTTTGCCGTGCCGATTCTCGCAGCCGCCGCGTTAGGGGATGCCGACATGTGGCGGTATCTCGCGTACGTGCTTCCCGCGGCCGTCGTGATGTATGCAACATGCGCCGCCGAGTGGTCGCTCTCGCGGCTCGTGGTCGTGTCGCTGTTCGGTCTGCTGCTGACGCTCGTGCTCGAGGACCCGTTCAAAGAGATGACCGTGCCGGAATATTTCCGGCGCTGGTTTCCGTACTACGTGGCCGCCGGGAAGATTCCGGTCAGCGACCGTCTGGACCTGTTCCCGGTGTGGACGCGTCTTGCCGTCGCGCTTGGCTTCGGCCTGCTGGCAATGCCTTTCCTGACACGGTCGGCTGCCTTACGGCGAAGCACGGCAACTGCCCTGACTGATACGTCCCAGTCGGCATTGCATCCCGCCGTGCAAGAACTCGAAAGCGCGCTCCACGGCCGAAGTCGGTCGTGGCAATCTCCCGGTATTCCGACGCCAGCATCGTCGTCAGCCGTGGAAACGACGACACGTACTCGGTCGTGAACTCCGGTTCGGGAACCGTGATGGCGATTGGGACGTGCGCCTGGTGGATGCGGTCGATCATCAACTGCTGATCGGCATCGCTGTCGAAAAATCTCGGCTGAATCCATACATGCCCGGCCGCGAAGCGCCGAGCGGACATGAAGAAGAGCTCCGGCACGTATCCGAGCGTCAGCACCCGGTCGTCGGGTGCCGTGCACGCGTTGATGTAACGCGCAACCCGCTCGAGGCCGGGCGTGTCCGGCGGAAACGCGGCGACCGGCGGAGTGCTATTCAACAAGGCGTGGACGTTCGACGCGTGAGCGCGGACATTTCGCGTCACCAGCGCGGATTCCTCGAGCTGATGCGACACGTTCTCGATCGCTTCGACGCTCATTGCGGTCAGTACGAACACGACCGCAAGACCCGCAGCGATCGCGCTTCGGTACGAGTACGGCGTTCGCCGGAGTGCCACCGCCGCCACCCACGCCGCGACCACGCCTACCACTTCGGTGACGTCGGCCAACCGGGACTCCAGGCTGCCGCGCAGAAATCCCATCTCGACGAGCAAGGCGAGGATTGCGGCGACGATGATCTTCGCGTTTGCGCGGTACCACCCTGTCGGCATCTGCACATCACCCCACCGGAACACGACGACAAGCGCGACGAGCGGGATCATCCAGAACAGGTAGTAGAGGAAGGGCGCGGCGTTCACGTGTCGAAGCGCGCCCGGCAGGATGCGCACGCTCCGGACGAACGCCACCGCGCGTTCGCCAAGTGTCGGGACGTGTGTGTAGGCGGGGTCATTGAGCACGAACGTCCGCCGATCGATGCCTGACGTGTCGGCAACCGCCGGATCGGCCACGATCGCGCCGAGTGTGGTGCGCGATCGGTCGGTCAGCGCGTAGTTGACGACGTCCGGACCGAGAGGCTCGGGGTTCGTCAGGCCGTGCGCTCGCGCACGTTCGACGCGCTGGGCCTCCGAGACGTTCGCTGCCCACCGAACGTTGACGTGCGGCTGTACAACCGGTTCTGGCACTCGAAGGACGAGCGGCTGCGACCAATCGATTGAAAGCCTCTGACGCTGAAGCGTCGTACGCTCGGCCGTCTGGTTCGCGTATCGCACGAACGTCTGGAAGTACGGAACGACGCCGCCGTGCCGATGGACGAACAGCAGATACGGTCCCACGAGAACGAGTGCGAAGGCGCCGAGCAATGCAAGGTGCGCAGCTATTCGCCGGGCATCGAGCTGTTGCGCCAGAGCGACGGCGACGAACGCTGTAAGACCGACATAGAGCCCGTGGTCGTGACGGAGGAGAAAGGCGATGACGCCGGCGGCACCGACGAGCAGCAGCCGCCTCCAGTTGGGACGGTCGATGTACCACCAGAACGCCGGAATCGCGATCGCATAGGCCAGCAGCTTCGGGTAGTTGTAGAAGCGCGGCGCCATCGCAATCTGTATCAGGGCGATGAGGAGCGCAATGACGACCGAGCCTGATGCGCGCCACGCGAGGACAAAGAGAATGGCGGTGGAGATGCCGATCAGCCCCGACGTCACCAGCGCCTCGGCAAACAGCGTGTGCCCGAACAGCTTCTGTCCGGCCGCGGACAGCATGACCGTCAGCGGCATCCCAAGCTCGACGAAGTCGCGCATCGGCCAGTCGCCGAGCGCAACCTGCTGGGCCTGCGACAAGGTGACGAACTGATCGTTCTCGAAGCCGCCGAGATGCCCGTCCAGCGACAGGATGCGATAGCCGATCGTGAGCGCCACGAGCGCGCACGCCGCGGCGCCGATGAGCGTTCTCCTCATGGCTCAGCGGTGGAGGGTATGAAGGAAATCGGCCGCCGCGCGACGAAACGGGTCGGTCCATTCGTGGCCGCCCTCGAACACGCACACATCCACGCGTTCGCTCCTCCGGGCCAGTGCCGCGCGATCGGCGGCTTCCTTGTCGCCCGTGTACCACTCGTCGGCGGTACCCCTTCCAATCAATATGGGTGGCAGCACGGGACCGGCGCCGCCGGCGACATCTGGCGGAACATCACCGGCCAGCGCGATGACCCCGCGGGCCGGATATTGCGACGCAGCCCGATACGCCATCGCCACCCCCTGCGAAAAGCCGGAGAAAACGAGGGTGGGAGCCGTCCGGTAATCGTCTCGTACGCGGGTGAGCACCCGGCCGACGTAGTCGAGGTTGTCGGCAATCGCCAGTTCCCGGTCCTGCCGCGTCATCCAGCTGGCGACGACACGCTGCTCGCGTCGCGCGTAAAACCGATGCAGCCCCTGAACGGCGACCAGCAGCCAGGCCTCGGTACCTGCAATGGCCCGGAGCGCCTCGAGGTGATCCTCCGCGGTCTCCGCGTAACCGTGAAAGCCGACGATCATCGGCCATGGGGGCGGGCCCGACGGCAGCCCGAGGAGAAACCGCCCGTGGGTACGGGCTTCGATCGTCTGCGTGACAGGCCCGGCGCTGCTCATTCGTCCGGCACGTTCCAGGGCGTGTGCCCGTCCTTCGCCTTCGACCGCATCCGGAGATTGATCGCCTCGACGAACACCGAAAAACCCATGGCGAAGTAAATGTACCCCTTCGGCACGTGCTGGCCGAAGCCCTCGGCGATCAGCGAGAGACCAATCAGCAGCAGGAACGCCAGCGCCAGCATCTTCACGGTCGGATGACGCTCGACGAACTCCGCGATCGTCGTGGAGGCAAACAGCATCGTGAACACGGCTATGACAATGGCCGCAATCATGATCGAGACGTGCTCGGCCATGCCGACGGCCGTGATCACCGAGTCGAGCGAAAACACGATGTCGAGCAGCAGGATCTGGACGATGACGCCCGCGAACGACGCGACCTGCCGCGTCGCGCGTTCGTGGCTCTCGCCCTCGAGATTGTCGTGAATCTCGACGGTGCTCTTGAAAATCAGGAACAGGCCGCCGCCCGCGAGAATCATCGACCGGCCCGACAGCTCGAGCCCGAACAGCGTGACAAACGGCCGCGTCAGGCTCATCACCCAGACGATCGACATCAACAACGCGATGCGGATGAACATCGCGAGGAACAGGCCTGTCCGCCTCGCCCGTTCGCGTTGCTCCGTCGGGAGCTTCCCCGCGACGATGGCGATGAAGATGATGTTGTCGATGCCGAGGACGATCTCCAGGACGGTCAACGTCAGGAGAGCGGCCCACCCCTCGGCCGTCGTCATCCATTCCATGCGTGATCGATCAGTTCGCTACGGCCTTGGTTTGCGGAAGATCGGCGAGTCCCCCCCACGTATCGGGGTCCTGCCAGACGAGAGTAGAGAGATATAAAGACACATCTTCAGCGGGGTAGGACGCCGCAACGGTCGCCGCGGCCTGTTTCAACTGATCCACGGACGGAGGCTGAACCTCTTCATCCGCAATGATTCCTTCTTCGTGCTTGATCCCCAGCGCATCGAGGAACGCACCCATCATCGGACGCTGATGCGCCAGGTGGTAGGTCACGAGCAGCCGCGCCGCGATCATCTCGGAGACGAACGGCATCGAGAGCACGTAATGCGATTTCTTCTCGACCGGCATCGAAATGACGCTCTTGAGACGGAACTTGATCCGTTGCGCGATGAGCGCCACCGCTTCGGCCTGCTCGTTGGCGGCGTGTTCATCACGCCAGAAGGCGTCGGCTGCGAGTCGTTTGCGTTCTGTACTCAGCTGCTTCCAGAGTTGTGACGGACGAGGGATATCGGGAACGTCGGCCATGGTCGAATCGATACGTTAACATAGCGGGCCTATGCCGAGATTGAGTGTGGAAGGCTTTGCGCCCGTGGACGTGGAATCCGGCAAGCGCCTCGTGCTTGCCATCGAACAGGATGCGCGCGTGGATATCCTGCACGCCTGCGGCGGCAACGCGCGCTGCACGACCTGCCGTATCGAGTTCATCGCCGGTGAACCGCAGCAGATGACGAAGGCGGAAAAAACGCGCCTCGAAGAGCGCGCGCTGACCGGAGTGCGATTGTCCTGTCAGATCGTCTGCGACCACGACATGAGCGTTCGCGCGATCAGCAGGCTCACGGGAAGTGGACGGCCGGATCCGGGCAGAACTCCCGAACCGACGATTCAGCCGCCCCCCGAGTGGATCTAAAAGCTACTCGATCGAGATCTTCCGAAGCAGGTTGAAGTCCGAGAGCATCTTGCCGGCTCCGAGGACTACCGACGACAGCGGATCCTCGGCCACCTGCACTGGCAGGCCCGTCTCCATCCGCAGCCGCTCGTCCATCTTCTGGAGCAGTGCGCCGCCGCCGGTCAGGACGATGCCGCGGTCACAGATGTCGGCTGCGAGCTCGGGTGGCGTCCGCTCGAGACCGTCGCGGACTGCCTGAATGATCATGCGGATCGGCTCGGCGAGCGCCTCGCGAATCTCGCCGTCGCTGATCAGGATGGTGGTCGGCTTGCCTTCGAGCTGGTGGCGTCCCTTGACCTCGATGGTCTTGGTCTTGTCGAGCGGCGCGGCGGAGCCGACTTCCATCTTGATCCGCTCGGCGGTCCGTTCGCCAATCAGCAGGTTGTGCTCCTTGCGCACCCACTGCGTGATTGCTTCGTCCATCGCGTTTCCCGCAACGCGAACCGACTTGCTGTAGACGGTCCCGGCGAGCGAGAGCACGGCGATGTCAGTCGTGCCGCCGCCGATGTCGACGACCATGTTGCCCGACGCCTCGGTAATCGGCATGCCCGCGCCAATGGCGGCTGCCATGCCTTCCTCAATCAGGTGCACCTCGCTCGCCTTCGCGCGGTAGGCGCTGTCCTTCACGGCGCGGCGCTCGACCTGCGTGATCTCCGACGGCACGCCGATGACGACGCGCGGACGAATGAGCCGCTTGCCTTTGTGCGCCTTGCGGATGAAGTAGCCGAGCATCCGTTCGGCCGCTTCGAAGTCGGCGATGACGCCGTCGCGCATCGGCTTGATCGCGGTGATGTTGCCCGGCGTGCGGCCAAGCATCTCTTTCGCCTCGTTGCCGACAGCCTCGATCTGGGCGTTGGCGGTGTTGAACGCCACGATCGACGGCTCGCTGAGGACGATGCCGCGGCCGCGGGCGAACACGCAGGTGTTCGCGGTTCCGAGATCGATCGCCAGGTCGTTCGAGAAGATTGCCAACGCTCCGAGTAGCACTGCGCCTCCGGTGTCTGTGGAGTAAAGAAGAGGTGGACTCACCGCTCTTATCGGCTATTTCGCGCGCGGCTGCACGGCCAGTGGACGGCTCAACTTCAATGTCCACACGTTGTTAGAGAGCCCACGGCGCGCTCTTCGATTTCGGTCCATCGAGCACGTCCGTTATACGGAACTGCACAGCCCGAACCGTCGGACTCGACGAACGCCGGGCGCGACCATGGCATTTTGCTTGCCTCAATTGAGGGGCGGAGGACCTCATGGACAAGGACAACCAGCTGGACGATCCGCTCGGCATCGCCGACGAACCCGTTCCGCAGGACCCGAACGATATCCACGCCACCAACAACCCGGACGAGGTTGCGCGGCGGCGCGCCCGCGCGCTGGGCGAGGCCGAGGGCGAGACCCGCGGCCCCGGCAATGATGTGAACGAAGACGGCTTCGGCGCCACGTCGATCGACATGGGTTATGGCGGCGAAGGTAACGCGGTGAAACGAAACCGCTGATTAGATCTCTGGCCGCGGACGCATGTTCGCGGCCAGTATCTTCTTCCGCAGCCGGATATTCTTCGGAGTCACTTCCACCAGCTCATCGTCGTTGATGAACTCGATCGCCTGCTCGAGGCTCAGCTTGCGCGCCGGCACGATGCGAATCGCCTCGTCGGCGGTGGACGCGCGCATGTTGGTCTGCTTCTTCTCTTTCGTGACGTTGACGTCCATGTCGCGCGGCCGCGAGTTCTCGCCGATGATCATGCCTTCGTACACGTCGACGCCGGGGTCGATGAGGATTTCGCCGCGCTCCTGCAGATTCCAGATCGCGAACGGCGTCGCAACGCCGATGCGGTCGGCGACCAGCGCGCCGGTGGGACGGGACGGAATCGCGCCGTGCCAGGGCTCCCACCCGGCAAACAGGTGATTCATGATCCCTGTGCCCTTGGTGTCGGTGAGGAACTGCGAGCGGAAACCAATCAGGCCGCGCGTCGGAATGCGGAAATCGAGTCGCACGCGCCCGCTGCCGTGATTGCTCATCTTGGTCATCACGCCACGGCGGTTGCCAGCCATCGCAATGACCACGCCCTGGAATTCGTCCGGCACGTCAATCGTCAGGTCTTCGACCGGCTCGTGCTTCGCGCCATCGATTTCCTTCGTCACGATCTCGGGCCGCGACACCTGCAGCTCGTACCCTTCCCGCCGCATCATCTCGATGAGAATCGAGAGCTGCAGCTCGCCGCGCCCGATGACCTTCATCTGCTCCGGCGAGTCGGTGTCCTCGACGCGCAGCGATACGTTACCGAGCAGTTCCTTCTGAAGGCGATCGCGCAGATTCCGCGACGTCACGTACTGGCCGTCGCGCCCTGACATCGGCGATGTGTTGACGCCGAAAATCATCGATACCGTCGGCTCATCGACGGCGATATGCGGAACGGCGACCGGGTGCTCCGGGTCGGTGATCGTCTCGCCAATCGTGATGTCTTCGATGCCCGCCAGGCAGACGATGTCGCCTGCGGCGGCGCTGTCGACATCGACACGCTTGAGGCCGTCGAACGCGAACAGCTTGGTGACTTTCGTGTTCTGCACCGAGCCATTCAGCTTCATCACGGCCACCTGATCGTTCAGCTTGACGGTGCCGTTGAAGATCCGGCCGATCGCGATGCGTCCGAGATAGTCGCTCGAGTCGAGGTTGGCCACGAGCATCTGCAGCGGATCGCCGGGATTCCCCCTGGGCGCGGGGACGTGCTCGACGATCGCCTCGAAGAGCGGCTGCAGGTCCTGTCCCGCCACCGCGGGATCGCTGCTCGCCAGGCCCTCGCGCGCGTTGGTATAGAGCACCGGAAACTCGATCTGGTCTTCTGTGGCATCGAGATCGATGAAGAGGTCGTAAATCTCGTTCAGGACTTCCTTCGGCCGCGCGTCGGGGCGATCGATCTTGTTCATCACGACGATCGGCGGCAGTCCGCGCTCGAGCGCCTTCCGCAGCACGAACCGCGTCTGCGGCAAGGGACCTTCCGACGCATCCACCAGCAGCATCACACCATCCACCATCGACAGCGTGCGCTCGACTTCGCCGCCGAAGTCGGCGTGACCAGGCGTATCGCAGATGTTGATGAGCAGGTCCTTGTAATGGACGGCCGTGTTCTTCGCGAGGATGGTGATGCCGCGCTCGCGTTCGAGATCGTTGCTGTCCATCACGCGCTCAGCGACCTGCTGATTCGCGCGGAACGCGCCGCTCTGCTTCAGCAGCGCGTCGACGAGCGTGGTCTTGCCGTGATCGACGTGCGCGATGATGGCCACGTTGCGCCGCAGCGGGTTGGCGATCTGTCGCGTCTTCTGGTGCACAGACATCTCATCAGTATAAGTGGAGCTCATCGATACGTCACTTCCCCGTTGATCGATGCTCGCATGCTCTCTACCATCGGAACAGGATCCCTGGTGAACTCGCCACTCCTGCACTCCGTGCTCGTCGTTGACGACGACGTGTCGTTGCGCCCGATGCTCGCATCGTGGGTCAACCGGTTTGGCTTTCTCGCGTTCGAGGCCCCGTCAGCAGAAGAGGCGCTCGCCCATCTCGAGCATTCGCCGGTCGACATCGCCCTGTGCGATGTCAACATGCCCGGCCGAGACGGCGTGTGGCTGGCCGAGCGCATTCGCGAGGAATATCCGACGACGGCGGTCATCATGGCGACATCGGTCGACGAAGCCGACGTCGCGGTCGCGACGCTCAGCAACGATGTCGTCGACTATCTGCTGAAGCCGTTCGACAGCGGGCGCCTGCGCGAAGCGCTTGCCCTGGGCCTCGATTGGCATCGGGCGAGTGTCGGCGACGAAGACCTGCACTGCGCACTGCAGGCGCGGATGCGGACACGGCGCGCCAAGGTTGCCGCGACGCTCGCCTACGCGCAAACAAGCACGCAGCTCGCAGCCGACAGCCTGATCTCGATGCTGCAGATGCACGAAAAGGACGGACGCCGGCACTCGGCACGCGTGACGCAGCTCGCACTCGCGCTCGCCGACGAACTGGGTCTCTCAGAAACGGAAATCGAGGGGCTCGAGTTCGGGGCCATGCTGCATGACGTCGGGAAGATCGACATGCCCGCCGAGATTCTCTGCAAGCCGGCGCCGCTCAGCGATGAAGAATGGGACGTGATGCGAACGCATCCGCAGGTCGGCTACGACCTGGTGAGAAAGCTGCCTCAGATGGATTCGGCCGCCGTCATCGTCCTCGCGCACCACGAGGCGTTCGACGGCAGCGGATATCCCCACCACCTCAAAGGCCTCGACATTCCGCTCGGCGCGCGCATCCTCTCCATCGCGGACTCCTACGATTCGATGACGCACCCGCACACGCAACGGCCGGCGCTCCCTGCTGCCATGGCCGTGCAGGAAATCGAGCGGTGCAGCGGGTCGCAGTTCGATCCTGATGCGGCGGCTGCACTCGGACGCGTGCTCCAGCACGCAACGGAATAAACCTACCCCTTCATCCGCAACCCGAGGCGAATCGACAGGGCAAAGGCGACGAGCGTCAGCACGATTGCCGCAATCCAGAACATATTGGCGGTCGCCGTGCTCATCGGATTCAGTCCGAGCATGCCGCCCATCGCAGCCAGCGGAACGACCGCCAGCACCAGCGCGACGAGCGCGACGATCCAAGCCCACGCGCCACTTCTCATGGTTCTCTCCCAGCCGACCTGAAGGTCGGCCTCTACATGACAGGACCGCTCGGCCTCTACATAACAGGACCGGTCGGCTAACAGGAACCGGTCGGCCTCTGCGCCGCTCGAGTCGGACCCGCCGCCCCCTAAATCGCAAGCGGTGTACCGAGTCTGCTATGCTCGCCCCATGCGCTGGACACTCATCGCTTTTGCCGCCGCGCTCGCTGCCGCAGCTGTTCCCGCAGCACAGGCGCCGCAGCCATGGACCGTTCGGATGCAGCCGCTTCAGGTGCCGGCCGAAAGCGGAAGCGCCGGACCTCAGCTGACGGCCTCGAAGAAGGGCGTGCTGGTCAGCTGGACTGAACAGGGCGATGACGGGACCACGTTGAAGTTCGCGGAGCGGACGGGTTCGGGCTGGACACCAGCCACCAAGGTCGCTTCAGGTGAGGACTGGTTCGTAACGGACGCCGACACGCCCGCAGTGCTGCGGTTGTCGAACGGCACGCTCGTCGCCAACTGGATGCAGTCGAGCAGCGACGAGTTCGAAGCGTCGAACCTGCGGCTCACCTACTCGAAAGACGAAGGCAAGACCTGGGCGAAGTCCTTCATGCCGCACGCCGACGGCACCATTACGCAGCACGCGTTCGCGACGCTGTTCGAGCTGCCCACGGGCGGCCTCGGCGTCGTGTGGCTCGATGGACGCCAGACGGTGAAAGACCGCGAGCATGGACCGATGTCGCTCCGCTATGCCGCGTACAACGCCATGTGGAGCAAGGTCTCGGACCGCGCCATCGATCTCAAGGTGTGTGATTGCTGCACGACGAGCGTAGCGATGACGACGACGGGCCCGATCACCGTGTTCCGGAACCGGACCGACAACGAGATTCGCGACATCTTCGTGTCGCGCTACGTGAACGGCGCGTGGACCCCGGGCACCGCCGTGCACGACGACGGCTGGCACATCGAGGCGTGCCCGGTGAATGGTCCGGCGATCAGCGCGCACGGCAACGACGTCGCGGTCGCGTGGTTCACCGCGAAGAACGACCAGGGACAGGCGTGGGCGGCTTTCTCGAGTGACGCCGGCAAGACGTTCGGCGCCCCGATTCGTCTCGACGACGGCTCGTCGCTGGGTCGCGTGGACGTTGAGATGCTCGACGACGGGAGCGCCGTCGCCACGTGGGTGGAATTCGCCGATCAGCGCGGTCAGTTCAGGCTTCGCCGTATCGAGCGCTCGGGCGCGAAGTCGGCTCCTGTCACCATCGCAGGCGGTCCGATGGGCGGCCGCGTCGGCATGGGTCCGCCACGCATGGCGCGCGCGGGCAACGAGCTGGTGTTTGCGTGGACCGAGACGCCGGCGAGCGGCGGGCCTGGTTCGGTGAAGACCGCAGCCGCGGTCTTACCGCATTGATGCGGGATTAATCGTCCACTTCCACCCGTCCTTCGGACGGGTGATCGTCTGCGCGCGCAGCCAGTGGTCTGCGGCGTTCTTGCCGGGATTCCCGGTAATGACGATGCGATCGCCAGGCTTCAGCGTCATGCTGCTGATGCCCTGATGGTCGAGCGCTCCCCGCGCTTCCCACTCGACCGTCCACCGCTGCATCTGACGATTGGCATCTGGCGCCATGATCTGCAGCAGCGCATGCGGATTGCGATAGGCGAACTGCAGGATCTCGCCCTCAATCGACAGCTGCTTGTTTTCGAGGTAGGTGGACGCGAAGGAGTGATGCGCGGAGACCGGCGCGCCGCACAGGAGTGCGCCGGCCAACACGGCAGCGATGCCAACCCGCCTCATCACGCCTTAATAGTAAACAGACCCGAGGCAGCCGGCTTCTGAATAGTACCTGAAGAATTCTTCAGGCCCGTCGGCGTCTGAGCCATCCCCAGCCAACGAAAACCGACGTCAGACTGAGAAGCAGTCCACCCGTGCAGAGCGACAGGATGACCGCGTCCCACCACCAGCCAGCCTGGTAGAGTCCCGGAAAGTCGAGGCTGTGGAGGCCGTGGTACAGCCACCGGACCGGCCGTCCACGCGCCGTTTCGCGCAGGATCAGCTGTCCGTCGCGCGCGGCGAAGTACAGCCACGTCCCCTCCGCATCGTCGTACTTCGCACGAAGGACCGGCAACGGTGGTTGGGGATCCCGCCCGTAGTAGTAGCCGTCGTACTTCGTGAGCCAGGCCACGTCATGGAGACGCGCGTCGGGCACGGCCGCCGAGGCCGCCGCCCGCAGCATCGGCTCATCGAAACCGCTCTTCACCTGAACGTCGCGATCGGCGGTAACGAGTAAGGTGCGTCCGCTGTCGTCCTCCGCGCGATAGTACGGCGCGCCCATGAACTGAATCAGGTCGAGTTCCTTCGGCGCCATCCCACCGTCGGTTCCCCTGTGCCTCAGCGCATCAATGGCCTGCGCCGGCGTTACGCCGAACATCGCCGCGTCAACGCCGCGACCTCCGACGGCCACGACCTGGCTGCGCTGCGGCGCGTTGTCTTCGCTGACGCCCCATGGCTCCATCGACAACATGCCGCTGAACACCCACGTGAGCGTGACGACGCCGAATAGCAGCCCGGCGTAGTGATGCCAGCGCAGCCAGCCGGCATACGGCGTGGCGGAGATGCCGCGGTAGTACCGGCGCGCGATCGAATAGCGGTAGAGGCCGATGACCAACCCGATGACGCAGATGACTGAACCCGCGAGCGACCCGTAGATGATCAGATTCACCCAGAGCGGTCCGTGCACTCGCAGCGGACGGAAATAGAACCAGTGCATCACCGGCCCGGCGTATCCCCAGAAGCGGCTCGCGCGGTCCGTCTTGATCGCAATCTCACCGGTATTGGCAGCGACGTAGATATTGGTGTCCGCCGCGTCGCCCAACGAGACCAGATGCAGCGGTCCCGTCATTCGAAACGACGACTCGATGCTCCATTGATCGGGCTCGACGAGCGTCTGGACGAAGTGCGTCGTGTCACGCTCGGCCGGAAACGCCGCTCGGACGACTCCCACCGCGGCATCTGGCGACAGTGGCTCCAGCACACTTCCGTCGTCACCGAAGACCGTCACCCATTCGCCCTGGACGAGAAACCGGTAGACGGGACGTGACTCGAGCGTCGAGATCCTGATGCGGGCCGGCGCCTCGGCCAGGAGCGCGTGCTCGAGCGCTTCGGCTGGTGTGAGACGGATGGAAGCGGGATCGAGAGACGCCAGTCGTGCGACGCGCTCGGCCGCGCCGTATTGGGGCATCCGCGCGTAGACCATCACCAGGCCCGAGGCGAACCAGACGACGAAAATCACGCAGAACCCGAGCCCGAGATATCGGTGTATCCAGGTCAGCAGCGCAATCGCACGTTTCATGAGCGCGGCAATACTCGCAGAAAAGCGAGTTCGCTGTCGATCTATGGTGTCCGGGATTTCCTCGATGCTCTTCTCGGGTGTTTACCGGATGGTTCCAGCCATGAACGCCACCTATTACTTGTAGCTCCGGAGGCGACATGGGATTGGGTGAACGAGTGCTGCTGCTGGCATCGCGCCCACCGGGTGGGCCGGACCTCCCCGGCGGCATCGAGCACTGGGATGAGGTCACCGCGCTCGACCTGCTCCGTCACGAGTTCCCGACATTCGATCAATGCGTCGCGGGCGCGTCAGTGCTCGATTTCGGCTGCGGAAACGGATGGCAGAGCGTCGCGATGGGGTACGCCGGGGCCGGCGATGTCGTCGGCGTCGACACGAACCCTGCCTGTCTCACACGTGCACGCTCGCTCGCTGCGCGTGCGGGCCTCACGCGCGTCGAGTTCTACTCCCGAGTGCCGCCGCGGCGGCTCGGCACCTTCGACGTCGTCATCTCCCAGAACAGCTTCGAGCACTTTCCGGATCCTCGCGGCGTGCTCGCCGAAATGTCGGCGGCGCTGCGCGGTGGCGGGCGGGCGCTCATCTCCTTCGGTCCCCCATGGCTGTCGCCATACGGGTCGCACACGTACTTCTTTACGAAGCTGCCGTGGGTGAACCTGCTGTTCTCGGAAACGACGGTGATGCGCGTCCGGAGCCGCTACCGCAGCGATGGCGCGGTTCGTTACGAAGAGGTCGAAGGCGGGCTGAATCGCATGACCGTCTCAAAATTCGAGGGCCTGGTGCGCGATTGCGGACTGCAGCCGGAGTGGTCGCACTATCACGGGGTGAAGGGGCTCGACTGGGCGACGAAGATTCCCGGCGCGCGCGAGCTCGTCACGACGTTGATCAGCTGCATCCTCCGCAAACCGGAGAATGCGCGCGAGGCGCTCAACGCGCCGGCAGCGACGCTGTCACAAACCTCGGCTCGATATCGATCGGCACGTTCGTAAGCCGGTCGAGGACGCGCTGCACCGGCGGCCTCATGACGGCCATCTGCGCAATCAACTGCTTCGCACCCGCGTAGTCGCCGACCGCTTCCATGGTCATCAGATCGCGCGTGAAGTCGGTGACGTTCTGCTTGATCCGTGCAGGGTCGACCGCGAACGTGCCGTCGCCCGCCACGATGACGCCGCCGTGGTCCAGGAAGTAATTGAGCTGGATGGCTACACCGCGTCCGTGCGCCTCATTCAGACCAAAGCGAATCGATCGGAACATCGACGCGAGATACGTCGTGTACATCGTCTGCTCGTATTTCTTGTCCAGCTTCCCGCGATCGACGAGGAACTGCAGCGCGAACAGTCCGGAGATGTCGGCCTTGGCTTCTTCGATGGTGCTGTAGACCTCTTTCAGTTCCTGGCGCACCGTCGTCGGACGCTCGCCCGCCACGATGTTGTGCGGGCCGAGGCCGTGCATCAACTCGTGCATGAGGATGTGCGTGAAGAAGGCGTCGAAGTTGACGTTCGGCTGATCCTTCGTCGCCAGCGCGATCTTCGAGATCGGCACGAGCACCTTCTCGAACTTCGCATCCTGCGTGTTCTTCAGCATCACGCGCTTCGCGCCCTTTTCGGCCGTGATGCGTTCGTCGTTCGGCAGGTTGAACGCCGCCGTCTGCACGCCACGATTGCCGTCGCCTGCCGTGAAGACGACGTCAACCACGCGAATCGGCGCGAGCGCTCCGAGCTTCGGGTTGCGGTACTTCGGGTCGATCGGCAGGTTGTTCTCGATGTCCTGCAGTTCGGCGCCGAAGCGCGCGAGCTTGTTGGTCTCTTCGTCGTCCCTGAGAGTGATGAACGCCTCGAACGCCGCCTTGTAGTTGAACCACTCGTCCTCGTACACCTCGTACGGGCCGATCGTCGGTTCGATGCTGGCGTCCAACTCCATCCACGCGACATCACTGTCGAAGTAGTCGTTGGTCAGGAATGCCTGCGCGCGCTTCTCGAGGAACGTCTTCAACGTCGGTTGCGTGGTCAGCGCGGCCGCTTCCCGGAGCAGCGCCGCGGCGTGCGCCAGCTCCCCCTGATACTCGTAGCTGTACGGAACGGCAATGAGCTTCCCCTCTGCATTCCGTCGAATCGTCGAGTAGAACCCGGTCGCGAACGCGCGCTGCGCCCCGGACAACGTCGAGATCCAGTCTTCGACCTGCGCCTTCGTCGCGTCGGCGGGATAGAAGTTCGCCTGATCCGGCTTCGCAGGAGCGCCGGGCACGAACGACTCGTTGTGATCGAGACGCGACCACGGCCCCTTGTTCAGCAGGAAGTAATGCAGCCTCGCGCGTCCGAGCTCCGATGTGTCCTGGAGGAGGTTCAAGAGCATCGTCTCGTTGCCCGCCCAGACCTGTCGCAGGAACAGGGTGTCCATCACCTTTGCGGCGTCAACGAGCTTTGCCAGCGCCTGCCGCTCGTTCGCAGGAAGTTTGCTGACGTCGGCGCGAAGATCGACCGGCGCGAACCGCGCCGTCATCGTTTTCAGTTGATCAGCGGTCGGCGCAGGCTTCTCCTGCGCCGCGAGTGCGGTACCTGCTGCGACGATCGAGGCCATAAGAAGAACTCTCATTTCGTGCTTAATGCACTCCGCCGCTTGTGATCTGCAGGCCTGCCGGGTCCGCGCCGAGCCGTCGGATCGCGGTCTCCCACATCTGCTCGGGCGGCACGTTGAAAATCAACGATGGATCCACGTCCATCGTCAGCCACGCGGAGGCCGCGATTTCACGATCGAGCTGTCCCGCTTCCCATCCGGCATAGCCGACGACGACGCGCGCGCGGCTCGAAGGCGGTGTCTGCAGAACCTGCAGCGTCAGCTCTTTAGAGTCGGACAGCAGGACGCCCGGACAAATCTCCCGCTGTTCCTCGTCGGGTCCCTGGGCTTCCGACATCAGCACCCACGTCCGCTGCGGATCCACGGGGCCGCCGACCCACAGCTTCAGCTCCGGATCGACGCGGACCTCCGGCTCGGTCCTGATGAGCGTCCACGCCGCTTCGTCCATCTGCCGGTTGACGATGAGACCGAACGCGCCGCGGTCGGTGTAATCGCAGAGCAGGACTACGGTTTTCGCAAAGTTCGGATCCGCCATCTGCGGCATCGAAAGCAGGAGGATGGGGGCTGCATCGGCCATGGATTCATCTTAAGTCAGCCGGTCGTCATTCCGGCGGGTCGCCCACTCGATATGTTCGACGACCATCGGATCAGCTGCGGATGGTTGCTCCGGGTCACGCACGTGTAACGCGGCGCAGGCGTCGTCGTCGCGGCTGTTGCCGATCGCGACCGCCAGGTTGCGCCGGAGTCCGGTCAGCTTCGCGCGCGTCATCGCGCTCCCTCTGGTCAACGCACGCAGCTCGCTGTCCGACCGTCGCCACAAATCGACGAGTCGCGGGAGATCGAGTCCCTGGCGCGTCTGCCATGGCGCGTCGGACGACACCGACGCCGGCTGGTTATAGGGGCAGACGTCCTGGCAAATGTCGCACCCATAGACGTGGTTGCCGATCGCGGACCGATACTCATCGGGAATACCCGAGCGAAGCTCGATCGTCAGATACGAGATGCAGCGCGTGGAATCGAGGACACCGGCGTCCACGAGCGCGCCGGTCGGGCATGCATCGAGACATCGACGGCACGAGCCGCACTGCTCGAGCGCCTGCGTGTCGGGCTCGAGCGCCAGCGTCGTGATGATTTCGGAGAGGAACAGCCACGAGCCCTGCTCGGCGTTGATCAGGCAGGTGTTCTTGCCGATCCAGCCCAGACCGGCATACTGCGCATAGACGCGCTCCTGCACCGGTCCCGTGTCCACGTACGCGCGTGCATCGAACGGTTGCGGCGACTCTGCGCGCATCCACTCCAGCAGCGCGTCGAGGCGATCCTTGATGACGTCGTGGTAGTCGTCGCCGCGCGCGTACCTGGCAATTTTTGCAGTTGGTGGGGTCAGACCCCGGAGTCGGATCGACTCAAGGTCGTGAGTCGCCCCATCACCGGGGTCTGACCCCGGAGTCGGGCCATCACTGGGGTCTGACCCCGCATCGGTCGCATAGATTGTCCCCATGACGACGACGCTGCGGGCACCGGGGACGACGTTGCGGACATCCGCTCGCCGATCGGCCGAACGCGACATGTAGGCCATGTCGCCTGCGTACCCCTTCGCGATCCACTCCTGGAGGAACGTCAGCTCGGGAAAACTATCGGCGGGAGCGATGCCGCACAGATCAAAGCCGAGCTCGAGTGCCCGGGCTTTGATCCGTTCGGCAGTCAGCATCTACGAACGAGCAACGAGCTGTCGCACGACGTACGGCAGGATGCCACCGTGACGGAACGCGATCAGCTCTTCGGGCGTGTCCACGCGCGCCATCGCGCTGAACTCCCGCACGGTGCCGTCGGCGGCCTTCGCCTTCACCCGCACCTCGGCTCGCGGCTTCAGTGCGGATCCGGCGCCGACGAGGCTGTACTCCTCGGTGCCGGTCAGTTTGAGCGACGCGGCGGTCGCGCCGCCGATGAACTGCAGCGGAAGCACACCCATGTTCACGAGGTTGCTGCGGTGAATCCGCTCGAACGATTCCGCGATGACGACTTTCACGCCGAGCAGGTACGTTCCCTTCGCGGCCCAATCGCGCGATGAGCCTGAACCGTACTCTTTCCCCGCAATGACCATCAGCGGCACGCCGGCCTGGCGGTACTTCACCGACGCGTCGTAGATCGACAGCACGTCGCCGCCTGGCTGATACGTCGTCCAGCCGCCTTCCGTCCCCGGTGCGAGCTGATTCCGGAGGCGCGTGTTGGCGAACGTTCCGCGCATCATCACCTCGTGGTTGCCTCGGCGCGCGCCGTACGAGTTGAAGTCCTTCGGCTGCACTCCGTGCTCGATCAGGTACTTGCCGGCCGGGCTGTCGGCCTTGATGGAACCGGCCGGCGAGATGTGATCCGTGGTGATGCTGTCGCCAAGCAGGGCGAGCACGCGAACGCCGGTCAGATCCACTGGCGCCGGCGGCGTCATCGTCATGCCTTCGAGGAACGTCGGCTTACGGATGTACGTCGAGTCGTCCCACGAGTACCGGTTGCCCTCCGGGACGTGCAGCTTCTGCCAGCGCTCGTCGCCCTTGAAGACGTCGCTGTAGCTGCGCTTGAACATCTCCGGACTGACCGCGCGCTGCATCATTTCCTGAATCTCGAGCTCGGTCGGCCAGATGTCCCTGAGATAAACCGGCTTGCCGAACGCATCCTCGCCGAGCGGCTCGGTCGTCAGGTCCTTGGTAATCCACCCCGCAAGCGCATACGCGACGACAAGCGGCGGCGACGCGAGATAGTTGGCGCGCACCTCCTGCTGGATGCGCCCCTCGAAGTTGCGATTGCCGCTCAACACTGAGCAGACGACGAGATTCTTTTCGCGGATGACGGACGAGACCTCGTCAGGCAGCGGTCCGCTGTTGCCGATGCAGGTCGTGCAACCGTAGCCAACAAGGTCGAAACCCAGGCGATCGAGATACGTATCGAGCCCCGCCGCGTGCAGGTACTCGGTCACCACCTTCGAGCCTGGCGCGAGACTGCTCTTGACCCACGGCTTGCGTGTCAACCCGCGCTCGACCGCCTTCTTCGCGACCAGACCGGCGCCGATCATCACGCTCGGGTTCGACGTGTTCGTGCAGCTGGTAATCGCGGCGATCACGACCGCGCCATGATCCAGTTCGTCGAGGGCGGGATCGGCGACAGCGACGCCGGACTGTGCCACCGCTCCGGTCGCCGTGGCCATTCCCTGCCTCGCACCTCCGTCCGCTTTCGCGGTCTTCGGCGTTACCTGCATCGTCGGCAGTGCCACCTGGAAGGCGGCCTTCGCGCTCGTCAGCGACACGCGATCCTGCGGACGCTTCGGGCCCGCCAGGCTCGGCTCGACGGTGCCGAGCTTGAGTTCCACCGTGTCCGAATACACCGCATCCGGCGCGCCTTCGACGCGGAACAGGCCTTGCGCTCGCGCGTAGGCCTCCACGAGCTGCACGTGCGATTCGTCACGGCCGGTCAGACGCAGGTAGTCGAGCGTCATCTCGTCGATCGGGAAGATGGCGACCGTCGCGCCGTATTCAGGGCACATGTTGCCGAGCGTCGCGCGGTCCGCGATCGTCAGGTGCTTGAGCCCCTCGCCGAAGAACTCCACGAACTTGCCCACCACACCCTGTTTACGCAGCAGCTCGGTGATCGTGAGCACCAGGTCGGTGGCCGTTGCGCCTTTCGGCAGCGCGCCGGTCAGCCGGACACCGAGGACCTGCGGAATCAGCATCGAGCTTGGCTGGCCGAGCATCGCGGCCTCTGCCTCGATACCCCCAACGCCCCAGCCGACGACGCCAAGCCCGTTCACCATCGTCGTGTGCGAGTCGGTGCCGAATACCGTGTCGGGGTAGGCGACGGTCGCTCCGTCGACCTTCTCCGAAAAAATCACGCGCGCAAGGTGCTCGATGTTGACCTGGTGCACGATGCCGGTGTCGGGCGGGACGACGTCGAAGTTGCGGAACGCCCGCTGGCCCCAGCGGAGGAACGCGTAGCGCTCGCGGTTGCGCGAGAACTCCAGCTCCGCGTTCAACGAGAACGCATCGGGGCGGCCGAAATAGTCAACCTGCACCGAGTGGTCGATGACGAGCTCGACCGGCTGGAGCGGGTTGATGCGATCGGGATTGCCGCCGAGATCGACCATCGCATCGCGCATCGCGGCCAGATCGACGACGCACGGCACGCCGGTGAAGTCCTGAAGGAGGACGCGCGCCGGCATGAACGAGATTTCCTTTTCGACCGCGGCCTTTGCGTCCCACTTTGCGACGGCTTCGATGTCTTCGGCTTTGACGAACGCGGCATCTTCGCGTCGCAGCAGGTTCTCGAGCAGGATCTTCATCGAGTACGGCAGCCGCGAGACGGCGCTGAAGCCCGCCTTTTCGAGCGCGGGCAGGCTGAATATCTGAACCGTTTGTCCGCCTGCGCGGATTTCGGTGCGTGTGTTGAAGCTGTTTCGTGTGCTCATACCAACCCAGGATCATACTTCGCGGGATGCTGAGGTGTCAGGTCACGGGTGTCAGGTGTCAGCCGTGTTCAGGTATGAGTTCATACTGAGCGATACGATCACGAGAACGCACTTCCGCCTGAAATCTCCTGAAACCCGACACCTGACACCTGAAACTTTCGAGGCCCGGGCTTTGCGACTGGTCCATGTACGGAGGTGTCCCTCATGGACCAGAACAAGAACACCCAGGGTCAGCAGGGCCAGGGTCAGAATCAGCAGTCGCAGGGCCAGAAGCAGGGTTCGCAGGGCAACCAGGGAAATCAGGGCAATCAGAACAATCGCGACCAGGCTGAAGGCTCGCGCGACCAGACCCGGGGCAACACGGGCGGCCAGGAACGCGGCTCGGGGCAGCAGGGTGAACGGAACCAGAGCGGCATCTCGAATCGCGGCATGAGCGAAGACGAAGAGCAGGCCGACCTGCCACGTCGCGGCTCGACCGACGAGGATCTGAGCGATCAATCGGAGCGGTGATGACGAAGGGGCACGATGCCGGCCGCACCAGCGGCGGCGGAAATCTCGGCCACGATCAACCGCAGGACGTTTCGGAGCAGACCGATATCCGCAATTCGACCGAGCAACGCCCTGATTCGTCAGCCAAGGACCGGCAGGCGGGACGTGCGAAGTCGGACCCGGTGATGCCGGCCGACGACGAAACGCTGAACACGAAGATTTAGCGACTTCTTGCGATCTTCACAACGGCGTCAGCGGCGCGGCCGCTGGCGCCCGATTCGCCCAACTTCTCCCGTACCCGCCGAAGCTCGTCGCGCGTCCGCGCGCGCAATCCTTCGTCGCTCAGAAAGCGAACCGTCTCCGCGGCCACACGTTCGGCCGTGAAGTCGTCCTGAATCAACTCGGGCACGATGCGCTGCCCGGCCACGAGGTTCGCCATCGCATACGTGTTCACGCGCACGAACGGCTTGCCGATGCGATAGGTCAACGGCGACAGCCGATAGACGACGACCATCGGTCGCTCGTGAAGCGCCGCCTGCACCGTCGCCGTGCCCGACGCGGTGATGACGACGTCGCTCGCCGCAAGGACGTCGTCGGTCTGCTGACGAACGAGCGCCGGCCGTCCAGCCTCGGCGGTCATCAACGGCGCAAACAACTCGTCGGGCAGGTTCGGCGCGGCGGCAATCACGAACTGCACCTTCGGGATGCGCGCACGAATCATCGGCAGCGACGCCGCCATTTCCGGAACGATGCGCTTCAACTCGTTCGGCCGGCTGCCTGGCAGCAGCGCGACCGTCGGCGCCGCCGGATCCAGCCAGTGTTCGCGCAGGAGCACGTCGCGCGACCGCCGTACCGGAATGAGGTCCACGAGCGGATGGCCGACGAATTCGACCGGTACGCCCTCTCGCCGGTACAGCTCCTCTTCGAACGGGAAGATCACGAGCACCCGGTCGACGAACCGCTTCATCGTCTGCATACGCCCCGCACGCCACGCCCACAACTGGGGGCTGATGTAGTAGACGATCGGGATACCGAGGCGATGAAGAGCGGCCATCAGGCGGAAGTTGAAATCAGGAAAATCGATCGCCACGAAGACATCCGGTCGTCGCTCGCGTGCGGCCGCCGTGAGCCGCTTGAGCATCGAGAACGAGCGCGGAAGCACGCGGATGGCTTCGGTCAGTCCCGTGACCGACAGCCCGTGAAAATCGCCGACCAGCTGCGCTCCCGCCGCCGCAAGCCGCTGGCCGCCGAATCCGAAGACGTCGGCGCCAGGGTCGCGGCGGAGGATCTCGGACGTCAGCGCGCCGGCGTACAGATCACCGGACGGCTCGCCGCACGAGATCATGATGCGCATGTTGCGGGACTGCGTCAGAGCGGCTGCTGAAACAGGTTGAGATCGACGGCGGTGTTGAACGTCACGCTCTTGAGCGTGCGCTCGAGAATCTGACGTCCGTCGCGAAGCACCGTCGCCTTGTAGGGCACGTCGATGCCGTTGACCTTGCGGTAATCGGCATAGACCTCCTCTGCCCGTGTCGGCTTCCCATCCGGGCCAGGCGTCGTGTAGGCCTGCCTGGCAATCCGATAGTCACGATCGATGTAGAGCCGCACCGGATCGAGACCGGCGCCGCTGACTTCGAGCACCCGCAGGACCGCGCCGCTCTGTCCCTCCTCCGGAAGCAGCCGCACGGCATACCTGCCCTCGGCCGCGCCGATGAGCAACGGGAAGGTGTCGCGACGAACGGTCGCCGCAAAGTCGTTTCGCATCGCCGGCGGGGCCGCTGACACGCCGGCAGGATCCTTCACCCACGCGGTGCCGCCGTTGTACGCCTGCACGTTCTGCTGCCCGGCAAACAACGCATCCACCCGGAACTTGTCGGGATAGACCACGTAGGTCTTCGTTGGAATGATCGACGGTCCGCGCACGGTCGTGACGGTCATGTCGGCGTCAACGATGACGGTGCGAATCGCCTTCAACGCCTCGAGTCCGCCCTTGGCCTGGACGACTTTCTGAACAAGGTCGCGTGCAGCGGCATCGATGGGAGTCCCGGCGCGCGGAGCAGCACCGCCCTGGAGGTACGAGGTCCGCGTCGACGCGGCGGGCGCTTCGAAACTGCCACGTCGCGCAGTAGGACGATCGCGCTTTAAATTGGGCGACATGAGGTCGAGTTGATCGGCCGAAATCACCTCGTACCCGCCAAAACCCATTTCAATCAGCTGTGACACGAACGCGCGCGCGTTGCCGACGAGCACGATGGACAACCGATCGGGTCGCACATACTGCCGTGACACGCGTTGAATGTCGTCGGGGGTCACTGCCAGCACTCGATCGCGGAACGACCCGATCTCGCTGACCGGCAGGTCGAAGAACAGGACGTTGAGCACCTGCGTCGCGATCTGATCCGGTGTCTCGATGGTCAACGGGAAACTGCCAGCGAGATACGCCTGCGCGTCGGCCAGTTCGCGGTCACCGACCCGTTCGCGCGGCAGCCTGGAGAACTCGTCGATCATCAAGCGCAACGCCTGGCCGGTCGTGTCGGTTCGCGTATCGGTTTCGGCGACGAAATCGCCCGCGTCCTTTCGCGCCTCGGTGTTCGCCTCGGCCCCGTACGTCAATCCGTACTGCGAGCGGAGCACCTGATGCAGCCGGTTCGCGCCCTCGCCGCCGAGGATCTTCACGGCGAGATCCCACGCCATGTAGTCGGCGTGCTTCCGCGGAATCGCCAGCTGGCCGACGCGAATGCTCGTCTGCACGGCGTCGGGCTTGTCGATGATGACGATACGCCGCGCAGAGGGCGGCGGGTCGATGGGCGCCACGGCGGGAAGCGGAGCCCGCGCCCAGCCGCCGAACACGCGCTCAGCCGCCTTGAATGCCTCGTCGCTCGTCACGTCGCCGACGATGGCGATGATCATGTTGTTGGGAACGAAGTACTGGCGGTGGAACGCCAGCAGGTCGTCGCGCGTCAGCGCGCCGAGCGACTCCTCAGTGCCGCTGCTGGGTAGCCCGTATGGATGGAAGCCGTACACGAGTCGATCGAAGACGACGTCCGCGATGTACCCGCCGTCATCCGCGTTGACGCGCAGCGACGACAGGATCTGATCCTTTTGCCGCGCGATCTCCTCGGGTGCAAATGCCGGATTTCGCGCGACGTCCGCGATGAGATCCATGCCTGTCTGGAACGAATCCTTCATCACGATCGCGTTGACGAACGAGAGATCGGTGCCCGCACCGGTCCCCAGATCGCCGCCGATGAAGTCGATTTGATCCGCGATCTCCTGCGCCGAGCGCGTCGTCGTCCCCTGATCGAGCAGCGACGCCATCAGGTTCGCCACGCCGCCCTTCCCTTTTGGATCCTGCGCAGTGCCCGCGCCGACGAGCAGACGGATGCTGACGGCGGGCTGCTCGTGATGCAGGACGGCGACGACACGCATCCCGTTCTCGAGCGTCCGGATTTCGTATGGCGGGAACGTGACCTCGTGCGCCGCAAGCGGACGGGGCGGCTGTTCCGACGGCCAGTCTCGCGCCTGCGCGCTGGCGCGCGCCGTAAATCCCAAAACCCACACCCCAAAACCCAAAACAAAAACGATTGGGATTTGGAGCTTGGGATTTGGGCTTTGGGATTTCTTCATTTCGCGCCTCCCGCAACCGTGCCTTTCGGCATGATGTAGAGGACGGTCCGGTTGTTCTGCGTGAAGTAGCTGCGCGCGACGCGTTGAATGTCGGCGGTCTGCAGGTTCAGGAACGTGTCGATCTCCGCGTCGGCGGTCCTGATGTCGTTGTGGATGACCGCGGCGTGCGCCAGGTGCAGCGCCTTCTGCTCGTCGGTCTCGCGCCCGATGATGTAGTCGCGCATGAACTGGTTCTTCGCGCGCTCCAGCTCGTGAGCCGTGACGCCTTCCGTCTTCATGCTGTCGAACTGCGCGAGCATCTGCTTTTCGACCTCGGGCAGCGATTGCCCCGCGGGCACGATTGCCACCGCATAGAACAGATTCGGATCCTGCAGGATGTTCGCGCTGCCGAACGCGGCGACCGCAATGCGCTTGTCGTAGACGAGGTCGCGCGTCATGCGCGAGCTGTCACCGTCGAACATGATCTTCGACGCCAGGTGCAACGGGTACGAATCCGGATGACCGTCGTAGGTCACGTGATAGGCGATCACGACGGCGGGCAACGGCCATTCTTCCTGAATGGTCGCGCGGCGCTCCTGCGTCTGCTCCGGCTCTTTCGGGATATCGCGCGGCACGGGCTTCGTCGCCTTCGGGACGCGACCGAAGTACTGCTGAACGAGCTGCGTCGCCTGCGCCGAGTCGAAGTCGCCGACCACGGTGACCACCGCGTTCTCGGGCACGTAGTACGTGTCGTGGAAATCGCGCACGTCCTGGAGCGAGGCGGCCTCGAGGTCCTTCATGCTCCCGATCGTCGGGTGCTTGTACGGGTGCATCGTGAACGCGCGGTCGAAGAGGATTTCGTTCAGCCGGCCGTACGGCTGGTTGTCCACGCGAAGCCGGCGCTCTTCCTTGACGACCTCGCGCTCCTTCTCGAACGCGTCGCGATCGACGCGGAGCGTCGCCATGCGGTCGGCTTCGAGCCAGAGCGCGAGCGGCAGGTACTGCGAGGGAAGCGTTTCCCAGAAGACGGTGGCATCTTCCTGCGTGTACGCGTTGCTGCGGCCGCCGATGCTCGCGATGATCGCCGTGTGCGACTCCGGCTGCACGTTCTTCGATCCCTTGAACATCATGTGCTCGAACAAGTGCGCGAAGCCGGTGCGGCCGGGCCTCTCGTCGCGCGAGCCGACGTGATACCAGACCGACAGATGCACGATCGGCGTGGAGTGATCCTCCGAGAGGATTACGCGCAGGCCATTCGGCAGCGTCGAGATTTGATAATCGAGTTTGGGGGGATGGACGGCGGCGTCGAGCGGCGCCACGATGATGGTGACGCCCGCCAGGAAGGCGACGAGAGCGAATCGTCTCACCTGTCTATGATCCCCGACCCCCTTCCAGACGCGCAAGGGCCGCTTCCAACTCCTCGATGCGCTTCTTCAGTTCTGGAAGGCGCTTGAAAACCGCTGATGATCGCCGCCACTCACGGGCATCGATCGCCGGATACCCGGCCACCATCGAACCCGCGTCGACGGAATTTGTAATGCCGGACTGCCCCACGGCCACGACGCCCTTGCCGATGCTCAAATGGCCGCCGACGCCGACCTGCCCCCCGAACATCACGTCATCCCCGATCTCCGTGCTTCCCGCGATGCCGACCTGGGCGGCCATCAGCACGTTGCGTCCGATTGTCACGCCGTGCGCGACTTGTACGAGGTTGTCGATCTTCGTCCCCGCTTTGATCCGGGTCTCGCCCACCGCAGGACGATCGACGGTCGTGTTCGCGCCGAGTTCCACGTCGTCTTCGATGACGACAGTGGCCACTTGCGGAATCTTCTCGTGCGTGCCGTCGCCGCGGCGCACGAAGCCGTAGCCGTCACTGCCGATGACGACGCCGTTCTGCAAGACGACTCGATTGCCAATGGTCACGCGCTCCCGGATCGCGACGTTCGAATGGATGACGCAGTCGGCGCCGATCCGCGTGCCGGCGCCAATCGTCACGTTCGGAAACACGACGGTGCGATCGCCGATCGTTGCGCCCTCGCCAACGGCGACGAACGCGCCGAGCGACACGTCGGCGCCCAGCCTCGCGTCAGGCGCGACCGCAGCCATCGCGTGCACGCCAGTCGCAGGTTTCCACGGCGGCGCGAAGAGCCCGACTGCCCGCGCGAAGGCCAGGTATGGATCCGCCGTGCGCAACACCGCTATTGACGTCGCAGGCGATTCGCCTCGCAGCAGGACGGCCGAGGCGCGGGTCGTCGCGAGCGAGGGAAGATATTTGGGATTGGCGACGAAGGTCAGGTCGCCAGGGCCGGCATCGTGAATGCCGGCCACCCGAACGATCTCGATCTCGCCATCGCCGTCGAGGCGACAGGCAAGCCGTTCGGCCAGCTCACGCAGCTTCATCGCGGGGTGGACCGCAGCATATCAGAGCTGCCGCTCATCAGGCCTGGGGCACGGCGACGCGGTCGAAGAAGGTCGAGAGGTGCTGCAGCTGGAGTTGCTGGGCGACCTGGTGCACGTGGCGGTTCCGCGCCTCGCCCTTCAGTGATACCGCCTCGCGAAGCTGCGTCAGCGGCTCACACGGCTGGCCTGTCCACGTGATGCCACGCAGTCCGCGGAGCGCGCCGCGAATCGACAACCAATGCCCCATGACGCGGAACGCGAAGTAGTAGCCGACGATGTTGGGGCCAGGAATGAGGACAAGAGCGACCGAGCCGAGCATCAGGACGCCGTCGATGACCAGCCAGAGACGATGCCGCTCGAAGTCGCGCTGCAGCGTGCGGCGAATCAACGTCTGCGTCTGCTCGAGCGTGAGATCTTGTGGGTGAAAGGCGGTGACCGCCGTTTCTCGCCTCAAATTCCAGAGCAACCGCTGCTCGGCAATCCGTTCGGCGACCCACGCCATGATCCAGTCCTGAAAACGGCCCAGCCGCGTCGTCGCCCGTGGCGACTTCACTCCGCCTCGGCGACGCTCTTCGGCCTGGTGAAGCATGACCGCGAAATGGTACCGAAGGCGCCCGACGACTCCGCTCGGCGCGGACTCGGGTGCTGGCGCCTCGACCGGCGCCTCACAGTACAGCTCGTACCGATCGGAGCCGATCGGGATGACGAAGACGTCCATCTGAGGTATCAGGTGTCAGGTATCAGGTGTCAGGCGTGGTCAGGTATCAGGATAGCTGATACCTGAACCCCGCCTGACACCCGACACCTGAGACCTGACACCTGCTGAATCTCTAGATGGTGGTTCGTCGTCCGGACACGAGGTTCACGATGAACAGAATCACCGCGATGACCAGCAGCACGTGAATGATGCCGCCCGCCACGTGGAATGCGAACCCCAGTACCCAGAACAACAGCAACAGGACGATGAGCGTCCAGAGCATTTCGGCCTCCCCTCATAGCCGGACATTTCCGGCTCTCTTGGGGATTCCGGCAAGCGCTGTGCCGCTGGGAACGCTCGAGGCGTGTTACTGCCGACGTCTACGCTGCGGCTGCGCCGGCGGGTTCGCAGACATGCTCGGTTTGCCCGCCGCCTCCCATGCGCCAGTGATCATCGCCGCAACCGCCGCGATCGATTCGTTGAGCCGTCTTTCCATCACCGGGCGATTAGCGGCAAAGAAAGCCTGATAGTACGCAGCGTCATACACATCGCGATCGCCGATCGCGTCGAGGTCGGACGTGAGCAGTGCAGGAACGAGCTGCGTGTCCTGCAGGAGCGCGTCGAACAGAAAGGTGCGCGGGTCCTTGATGGGCGCGATGGCCTTCGGCGCAATTGTCAGCTGATCCACATAGCGCTCGAACATGGTCGATTCCCAGCGCGCGTGGAGTCCCCACTGCTGGGTGAGCTGCCCGTCGTAGTTCGCGGCGCCGTGGAGCGGAACATGGCTGTCGGAGGTGTAGTGCGCGAGCCAGGCCGAGAACAGGATGACGTCCAGGTGCGCGTTCGGGCCGAAGCCTCCGCGCCGCGGGTACGCCTCGAACGCACGGCGCAGCGACCCGTAGGTCTCTTCTGCGGTCCAGGGAACCGTGCCCGCGTCGCGCATCCGTGCAGCACCGAACTTCGCCACCGCAGCGGTGTAGTCCCTCGGCAACTCGGTGAAGGGGTACTGCCCGAAGCCGGGCGAATCCATGTCGACGAAATGGTGCGGCCGCTCCTCTTCCCAGCCCGCGATGATCCACGTATCGGGATCGATCGAACGCTCGACGACCTCAGCCCGGTGCAGCTCGAAGAACGGACGCAGGTCCGCAGGGAGCAGCGCGATGGCGCGGTCCATGATGAACTTGTGCGCCGAAAAGCCCCAGGCATGCGCCGGTTGAGGCGCAAGGATCAGCAACAGCGACAACAGAACAGCAGCTCGCATGGCGGCAATTATATTGATTGAATCGTGAGGATCGGGGCGCACATGTCGGTGGCGGGCGGCGTCGCCAGAGCGGTTGAACGCGCGGTCGTGCACGGCTGCGAGTCACTGCAGATCTTTACGAAGAACGCCAACCAGTGGCGCGGCAAACCGCTGGACCCGTCAGAGGTCCGACTGTTTCGGCGTCGCATCCAGGAAACCGGCATTACGCCCGTCGTCTCGCATGCCAGCTATCTCATCAACCTCGCAACGACGTTTGCGGAGTTACGGCAGCAATCGATCGCGGCGTTCGTCGACGAACTCGATCGGGCCGAGGCACTTGGCCTGCTGGGCGTCGTGCTTCATCCCGGCACCTGCACCGCGGGAACGGAGGAAGACGGCCTTCGATTGATCGCCGATGCGATTCGCGTCGCGTTCACGTCACGACCGCGGGGCAAGACGATGGTGCTGCTCGAGCATACGGCGGGACAAGGCCGCACGCTGGGATACCGCTTCGAGCATCTGGGCGCGATCATCAAACACCTGCGCGGCTCGCGACGCATTGGCGTCTGCCTTGACACATGCCATCTCGTGGCATCGGGCTACGACATCACGACGGATGCCGGTTATCACGAGACGTTCGAGCAATTCGAACAGGTGATTGGACTCGAGCGGTTGAAGGTCTTCCACGGCAACGATTCGAAGCGGCCGTGCGGCAGCCGCGTCGATCGTCATGAGCACATCGGTGATGGGTGCATCGGGCTGGAGCCGTTCCGGCGGCTGCTGCACGACGACCGATTCGCAGACCTGCCGATTCTCATCGAGACCGAGAAAACGCCTGGCGGTGAAAAGCGCGGGACGATTGACGCCGATCCGCTCGACGTCAGGAACCTGGAGACGCTGCGACGACTGCGCTCTGCGTGAAGTTGCGGCCGGCGACAGGGCCGCCGTTGAAGCGCATGTCACCCACGTTCACACGTGTGCCGTCCGGCGCAGGCTCGAAGGTCCAGAAGGGAAACCGCGCCCAGACGAGGAACGCGCGGACATTCGGCGCCTCACGCGCCAGCGCAACGCGCGGATCCTCATCGTTCTTCGCAACCATCGGTTCGTCGAAGTGCACGCTCCGGGGCCGCCACGAAAACGTTCCCGTCTCGTAGTGGTCGCCCGCATCGATGATCACCTGTCGTCGCAGCGGCGTCACCGGCATGGGCCCGACCATCAACGCGCGAGGTGGCTTTCCTTCGACTTGCTGCCAGCGATCGAGGATCTCCGCGCGCGACGCCCGTGCACCGACAATCATCGCCAGCACGTAGGTCGCCGCGACGAGCAACGCCGCGCGTGCGGGGCGTCCCGTGCGGTGACGCCGTGCGAACCAGACACCGGCGCCGAGCAGCATCCAGAGCCACGGATCGACGATGAAGAGGACGTCGCCGTAGAACCAGCGCTGGCTGAACGGCATCAGGAGCCGGACGCCGTAGTTATTCAGCAGATCCATGCCGACGTGCAGCAACACGCCGATGTACGAGAGCAATAGAAGCTGAGACGCACGCGGGGGCGGTTCGAAGGACTCGAGCGGCGCGCGCGAGCGGGAACGCGCCACGAGCATGATGATGCCGGTCAGCAGCGGCGGCAGCAGCAGGTCGGCCAGGATGCCGTGCGTCCATCCGCGCCTGAACGCGACCGACGGCGTGCTCGTCGCAAATACCAGCACGTCGAGGTCGGGCAGGTTCGACGCAATCATCAGCGTCGCGTGCCCCCAGCGCGTGCGCCGTTTGAGACCGGCCTCGCCGAGCGCGGCGCCGACCAGCGTGTGACAGAGGTTATCCATCCGGGTGCGTCAGTTCGTCACCAACGCGCGTTCGGAGAAGACCACGGCCTCGAAGACAAGAATGCGCGCGCCGTGCCTCCAGGCATCGAGCGGCAGTCCGGCTTTGAGGCACGTGTGGTCGAGAAACGTCTCGCGGTCCCATCCGTGCTCCGTCGCAACCTGGGGCAGCAGAAGTCCGCGCGCGGCGGCCCGCTCGACGATCAGGCCGTGACGGCCGACGTCGATCTCCTCCACCGAGGCGATCGGACGTTCGGGTGTGAGGACCGAGATCTCGATCTGCAGGAACGGCAACTCGTGGGCAGTGACGGCGCCGAAGCGCGGATCCGAATCGGCCACCGCTCTCCCCAGATGCGCCACCGTCTTTCCGAGCGGCACGTCGACCGTCAGACGGCCGAGGCAACCACGAAGGTCGTCGCCGCTGTGAATCGAGACGAACGCTCCGCAGCGCAGCGCGAGCGCGCCGGTGCAGACGACCTCTGGCGGGCGGCCGCGCGTCACGCGTGCTTCAAGCGCCTGACGCGCCAGCGCGAGCAGTTGTTTCTGATCGTCTTCGTTCAGCATCTACCACATTGCGGCGGCCATGTAGCCGACTACCGACGACTTGTCGCCGCTGATATCTCCCGAATCGCCGTACTTCAACACGCGCGCGGCCGTGGCGCCGCTCTGTCGAGCCGCGTGCAGCACCGCGACCATCGGGCCGCCACCGCAGGCGTGATGCGGCTGACGCTCGAGCGCCCGCATCAAGCCCTCGGCATCGAGATGCTCGACCCGATCGAGAACAACCGAATCCATCGACTCCGCGGTACGCGCATCCTGATAGTGCGACAGGTCGCTGCTCGCAACAAGCAGCACGGCGCCGCTCGTGCATCGGGGCGTGGCGATCGCCGTCGCCAACGCATTTCCCAGCGCGAACGCCGTGTCGCGGTCCTGCGTTCCCATCACCATCGGCACAATCGGCACATCCCGGAGCAGGCTTGCGAGAAACGGTAACTGCATCTCCAGCGAGTGCTCGCGAGCGTGCGCCTCGGGACGTTCGACAATCACGGGCGATTGCGCGGAGAGGATCGCCGCAAGTTCATGATCCACTCGTACCGGTCCGAACGGAGTCGCCCACGAGCCGCGCGGCCAGATCGACACGCCGTCGAACGGCAGGAAGTGGGAAGGCCCGACGAGCACGGCAGCACTGTACTGATGCCGGCTCACGGCCTTGTAGGCGAACGCGGCAACGGGACCCGAATACTTCAGACCCGCGTGCGGCGCAACGATCGCCAGCGGCGGCCGTGACTCCTCGCAATCCGCGCGCGCAATGAAGCCGTCGACCTCGCGACGAAGACGGTCGGCAGATGCGGGGTACCACGTTCCCGCCACCGTCGTCGGCCGAACGCCGGTCATGCGATAGGATCGCATGAATGTCCACCACGCTGACCGTCGCCGACGTCGAACGCATCGCGGCGCTCGCACAGCTCGAGCTGACGGATCACGAGAAGCAGCTCTTCACACGGCAGCTCGCCGACATCCTTGCCTACGCCGAGCAGGTGCAGGCAATCGACACCAGCGGCGTCGCCGCAACGGCCCACGTGAACAGCGCGCAGCGGTCCGAACGCGAGGACACGCCCCGCCCCTCGCTGTCGGTGGAGGACGCGATCGCCAACGCCCCGGACGCGGCAACCGATGCCGGACTCTTCCGCGTTCCGCGAGTCATCGGCGGATGAACGTCCTCGACGCCACCGCGCGCGCGATCCGCGATGCGATCGCCGCCGGACGCCTGTCGGCCGCCGAAGCCTGCCGCAACGCGCTCGATCGGATTGGCGCCGTCAATCCCGCGCTGAACGCCTTCAATCTCGTCGACGCCGATCGCGCGATGGAGCGCGCACAGGAGATCGATCGTCGACGCGCAGCCGGCGACACGGTCGGCCCCCTTGCGGGCGTGCCCATCGCGCTGAAGGACAACATAGACGTCCGCGGGATGCGCACCACCGCGTCGTCACGGATCCTCGAGCACTTCGTCGCGCCGTTCGACTCGACGGTCACGCAGCGCCTCGAAGCAGCCGGCGCGGTCATCATCGGAAAGACGAACTGCGACGAGTTCGCGATGGGCTCGTCGAACGAGAACTCGGCCTTCGGTCCCGTGCACAACCCCTGGAAGCTCGATCGCATTCCGGGTGGATCGAGCGGTGGTTCGGCGGCCGCCGTCGCTGCCCGATGCCTGCCCCTTGCGCTCGGTTCCGATACCGGCGGATCGATCCGTCAGCCCGCGTCCTGCTGCGGCGTGGTCGGCCTCAAGCCGTCGTACGGCCGAGTGTCGCGATACGGGCTGCTCGCGTTCGCCTCGTCGCTCGATCAGATTGGACCGTTCGCACGCACGGTGTCGGATGCCGCGCTGGCACTCTCGGTCATTGCAGGCCCCGATCCGTGCGATGCCACCGCCGCGACCGAAGCAGTGCCCGACTACGCAGCCGCATTGACAGGCAACGTGAAGGATATTCGCATCGGCGTGCCGCGCGCGTTTGTCAGCGAGGGTGTGGACGATGAAGTGAGGCGCGCATACGACGCGGCGCTCGAGACGCTACGCGGGGCGGGCGCGACGCTGATCGACGTCGAATTGCCACACGCGAAGTACGCGGTGCCGGTCTACTACCTCGTGTGCACCGCCGAGGCGAGCTCGAATCTCGCGCGCTATGACGGCGTGAAGTACGGCTATCGATCGCCAAAGGCGAAAGACAGCCTGAAAGAGATGTACAGCCGGACGCGCGACGAAGGCTTCGGCCCCGAGGTGAAGCGGCGCATCATGCTCGGCACCTACGTGCTCAGCGCCGGCTACTACGACGCGTTCTACCTGAAGGCGCTTCAGGTCCGCACGCTGCTGCGTCGCGACTACGACCAGGCGTTCGAACGCGTGGACGTCGTTGCGATGCCGACGATGCCGACGCCGCCCTTCAAGCTGGGCGAAAAGACCGACGACCCGTTGCAGATGTATCTCGCGGACGTGTTCACCGTCAGCGCGAACCTCGCCGGCCTGCCAGGCATCAGCGTGCCCTGCGGCTTTTCGAACGACGGCCTGCCGATCGGTTTTCAGCTGATGGGACGGATGTTCGACGAAGCCACGCTGCTGCGGGTTGCAGATGCGTACGAACGCGTGACCGACTGGCACCAGCGCGCGCCGGCTATCTGAACCAGCCCTTCAGCGTCGTTGCCAGCTTTTCGTCGTACTCGCCGACGTGCATCGGCGTGATCGAGACGTAGCCGTTGTTCACGGCCCATATGTCGGTCCCCTGTGGTGCGGTCGCGCCCTCCTTGTAGACGCTCCAGTACACCGTGCGATCGGTCCCGGGACGTTTTTGCTCCGCAAACGTCTCGACTCCCGCGCGCACCAGTGCCTGCGACGTGATCTGATAGCCCTTGTAGCCGCCGGCAGGCATCGCGGGAATGTTCACGTTGAGAAAGGTCTGCGGCGGCAGCCCGCGATCGCGAATCTGGCGTACGACGCCGACGACCTGCTGCGCTGCAGCGTTCGTGTCGCGCGCGACCGCTGCAGCTGCCATGGACGCGGCAACCGCTGGCACTCCCTCCATCACCGCCTGCCGTGCGGCGCCGACCGTTCCACTCAAGTACGCAGAGGTTCCGAGGTTGTAGGCGGTGTTGATGCCGCTCACGACGAGATTGGGTCGTGGCATCGCAATGTTCTTGATCGCGATCTGCACGGTCGTGGCTGGTGTCGCGGTCAACCCGATCGCGGCGAGACCGCCTGGCAGCGTCACATTCTCGCGCGCGATTGGCGTCACCGCGGTCAACGCCTGACTGATGCCGCTTTGATCCTGCGAAGGCGCGACGATGATCACCTCGCCAAGCGACTTCAACGCCTGAGCGAGGATTGGCAGCGCCGGCGCTCTTACTCCGTCGTCGTTGGTGATCAGAATGCGGTACGGGCGCTGTTGCGCGCCTGTGACCGCGAGGAGGCACACGGCAGCGATCGCCGCGAGCCCGTGGAGATGAAATCTAGGCCGTCTTCCCGGGCGAGACCGGAACATCGTAGAGCACGAGGCCGCGCTTCACTTCTTCCATGGCGACGCGCTCGGCCTTATGCGGATGTGGACGGTGTACTTCGGGATCCGCGCCGTCCTCGTCGAGGCGGGGCAACGCGCCGCGTCGGAGCTGCTTGGCGCGCATGGCGGCGACGTCGACGAACAGGAACCGGCTCTCGATCGGAGGCGCCTTCGGCCGCGGGGCCGGCGGCGTTTCGGGTTCGGCAGCAGCTGCGGGTTCCAGGACCTCTTCGTTCGCTTCCATGACCCCACAGCCTAGCACGGTGTACGGGGATGTACGAAGAAAGGGCGGGCCTAGAAAACGACCCGCCCCTGGGAACGTTACGCAGTGACGTTAACGTTGATCGTGCGCGGCTTTGCTTCCTCGCGGAACGGCAGCGTCACCGTGAGAATGCCATTCTTGTAGTCCGCAGCCACTTTCGACGTGTCCACGGTGTTCGGCAGCGTGAACGACCGGTGGAACGTGCCGTAGGTGCGCTCGACGCGGCGGTAGTTCTCCTCCTTCACCTCCGAATCAAACTTCTTGGTGCCCTTCAGCACGAGCGTGTTGTTCTCGACGCTCACCTCGATGTCCTCACGAGTCATGCCCGGCAGTTCGGCCTTGAGCACGAGGTCGTGGTTGTCGGTTTCAAAGATGTCCACCGCGGGAGTCCAGCTTCCGCGGAAGCCGGTGTCCTCGTCGCGGAGATAGACGTCACCGAAGAGCCGCGCCATGCGGTCCTGCATCGCGGCAAGTTCACGGAACGGATCGACTTTGACGATTGCCATTGTTCATTTCTCCTTTACGCGTCGACGACTTCGCCTTCGCGAATGTCGTCAGAGTGGGATTCGTGAGCGCCTGGCCCCTGAGCCTGAGGCCCTGAGCCCTGAGCCTTGTAGAGTTGCTCCGCCATCGCGTGCGACGCCTTCTGCAGGTCGTCGGTCGCTCGACGGATCGCATCGACGTTGTCCGCCTTCGACGCCTCGCGCACGGCCGCGATCGCGCTCTCGATGCGGGTCACGTCGGTCGCCGGCAGTCGGTCGCGGTTCTCGTTGACCGTCTTCTCCACCGAGTAGGCGAGCGAATCGGCCATGTTCCGCGCGTCGATCAGGTCACGGCGGGTCTTGTCCTCGGCCGCATGCGATTCGGCGTCCTTCACCATGCGCGACACATCGTCCTTGGTCAGACCCGACGAACCGGCGATGGTGATCTTCTGTTCCTTCCCGGTCGCGACGTCCTTCGCCGTGACATTGACGATGCCGTTCGCGTCGATGTCGAACGCGACCTCGATCTGCGGCACCCCGCGCGGTGCGGGCGGGAGGCCGACCAGCTGGAAGCGTCCCAGCGTGCGGTTGTCGCGCGCCAGCTGACGCTCACCCTGCAGCACGTGCACTTCGACGTTCGGCTGGTTGTCCGTCGCGGTCGAGAAGATCTCGCTCTTCCGCGTCGGAATCGTCGTGTTCCGCTGGATGAGCGTCGTCATGACGCCACCGAGCGTCTCGATCCCGAGTGACAGCGGCGTCACATCGAGCAGCAGCACGTCCTTGACCTCGCCCTTCAGCACGCCGCCCTGAATGGCCGCGCCCACGGCGACGACTTCGTCAGGGTTCACGCCCTTGTGCGGGTCCTTGCCGAAGTAGTCCTTCACGAGCTGCTGGATCTTCGGCACGCGCGTCGAGCCGCCCACGAGGACGACTTCATCGATGTCCGACGGCTTCACACCCGCGTCCGCCAGCGCCTGCTTCAGCGGCTCCATCGAGCGCTGCAGGAGATCGTCCACGAGCGATTCGAACTTCGCCCGCGTGAGCTTCATCTGCAGGTGCTTCGGGCCTGTCTGATCGGCGGTGATGAACGGCAGGTTGATGTCGGTCTCCATGACGGTGGAGAGCTCGATCTTCGCTTTCTCCGCCGCTTCCTTCAGGCGCTGTACGGCCATCCGGTCTTTGCCGAGATCGACGCCGTCGGTCTTCTTGAACTCAGCCACCATCCAGTCGATGACGCGCTGATCGAGATCGTCACCGCCAAGATGCGTGTCGCCGTTGGTCGCCTTCACCTCGACGACCCCCTCGCCCACCTCGAGGATCGAGATGTCGAAGGTGCCGCCGCCGAAGTCGTAGACGGCGATCGTTTCGTCCTTCTTCTTGTCGAGTCCGTACGCGAGCGCCGCCGCCGTCGGCTCGTTGACGATGCGAAGCACGTTCAGACCGGCGATCTTGCCGGCGTCCTTCGTCGCCTGACGCTGCGCATCGTTGAAATATGCGGGGACAGTGATGACCGCGTCGCTGATCTTCTCGCCGAGGTAGTCCTCAGCCGCAGTCTTCAGCTTCTGCAGAATCATCGCGGAGACTTCGGGCGGCGAGTACTTCTTGCCGCGAACCTCCACCCACGCGTCGCCGTTGTCCGCTTTCACGACCTGATACGGCACGCGCGAGGCTTCCTGCGGGATCTCGCCGTGCTTCCGGCCCATGAAGCGCTTGATCGAAAAAACTGTGTTCTCGGGGTTGGTGACCGCCTGGCGCTTCGCCACCTGGCCAACCAGCCGCTCGCCATCCTTGGTGAATCCGACGACGGACGGCGTCGTGCGTCCACCTTCCTGATTCACGATGACCGCGGGATCCCCGCCTTCCATGACCGCGACAACCGAGTTGGTAGTGCCGAGGTCGATTCCAATGACTTTGCTCATGTGCTCCCTCCGGGAGCGATTGCTCCGAGAGCTAGTGTAGCAACATTTGAGCGCATGTCAAGCATCTAATATGAGTGTATTCACATTAGATTTACGGTCAAGAATGGCGGGCTGTTGTTGAGCCTGCCCCCGCCGAACGCCGGTGTAGCCAGCGGCGAAGGCGGGTGAGAACATAGGGCTTCCGCCGATGGCGCCCTTCTCCCTTATCCCCTCCACAGAAGTAGGCGACCTCGCCGAGGATGTCCGGGCCATCTTTGACGAGCTCGACTCGACATTGCCGCCCGAGCAACGGGCGATCTCAGGCGAATGTCACCCGGCCGTTGACGTCTTCGAAAACGACGACGCCGTGGAGATCGTGATGGACGTTGCAGGGATGGGCGCCGAAGCCTTGCGCGTCGTGTTCAGGGCCGGCGTTGTGTTGATCGCCGGTGAAAAGGCGCATCCGGTCGTGCGTGGACCGCAGACGTTTCATCTCGTCGAACGCGAATTCGGCCGTTTCGCACGCGCCGTCCGGCTGAACGGGGCATTCGATGTCCAGGCTGGTCGCGCGACGATGCAGGATGGCGAGCTGACGATCGTCCTGCCGAAGCGCGCCGATCGACGTGGACGCGCGCACCGAATCTCCATCGCTGTCGATTCCCCGCGTCCGGCATGAACATCCTGTTCATCGGCGACATCATCGGACGCCCGGGCCGGGACCTCGTGCACAAGGGCCTGCGCGCGCTGGTGGAGCACTACGACATCGACGTGACGATTGCGAATGCCGAGAATTCCGCGGCGGGCTTCGGCATCACGCGAGACATCGGCGAGACGCTGCTCGAATGGGGCGTCGATGTGATGACCTCGGGCAATCACATCTGGGACAAGAAGGAAGCGCTCGACTATATCGCTGCGGAGCCGCGACTGCTCCGCCCTGCGAACTACCCCGCCAAGGTCCCTGGGCGCGGATCGTACGTGGCGCAAACGCGCGACGGCCGATCAATCGGCGTCATCAACGTCATGGGACGCGTCTTCATGACCGCGATCGACGATCCGTTCACGGTCGTGCTTCGTGAGATCGAATCGATTCGCCATCGCGCGCGCGTCATATTCGTCGACATGCACGCGGAAGCAACCAGCGAAAAGGTCGCGATGGGCTGGCACCTCGACGGCAAGGTGACCGCGGTCATCGGCACGCACACGCACGTGCAGACAGCCGACGAACGCATCCTGCCGCAGGGGACGGCGTACCTGACCGACGCAGGGATGACGGGGCCGCACGACTCCATCATCGGGATGGAACGCGAACCGTCGCTGGCGCGATTCCTGAGCGGCCTGCCGACGAAGTACGAACCGGCCACGGGCAATCCGCGCCTCAACGGCGCCGTCATCGAAGCGGATGACAAAACCGGCCGCGCGACGAAGATCACCCGTATCAGTTACTCTGCATCCGATCTTGACGGACTCTCTATTCGACCTGCCGTTCGAGGAACCACCGCCTGACGAGATCGTCCGGCCGCCGGACGCCGGCCGCCGGACGCCGAGTGAGGCGGAGCCGCGACGTGTCTTCTCCGTCTCTCAGCTGACCGACCGGATTCGCACGCTCCTCGAGGAGCGCTTCTTCGAAGTCTGGGTCGAGGGCGAGATCTCGAACTGTTTCGTGGCGAAGACGGGTCACGTCTACTTCACGCTGAAGGACGCCGGCTCGCAGATCAAAGCCGTGATGTTCCGCTCGGACATCCGCTATCTGCGCTTCAAGATCAAGGACGGATTGAGTGTGGTCGCGCGTGGCCGAGTCTCCGTCTACGACCCCAAGGGCGAGTATCAGATCATCTGCCAGCACCTCGAGCCCGAAGGGCTCGGGGCGCGCCAGCTCGCCTTCGATCAGCTGAAGGAGCGCCTCTCACGCGAGGGGCTCTTCGATCCGCGTCGCAAACGACCCCTGCCGGCGCTCCCGATGAAGATCGGCGTCGTGACGTCACTCGACGGCGCGGCCGTCCGCGACATCATCAAGGTGCTCCGCCGCCGGTACGCCAACGCTCACATCGTCATTCGACCGGCGCGCGTCCAGGGTGAAGGTGCAGCGATGGACATCGCCCGCGCGATGGCGGCGATTGGCAAGGTGAAGGGCGTCGACGTCGTCATCGTCGGCCGCGGTGGCGGATCGATCGAGGACCTGTGGGCGTTCAACGAGGAAGTCGTGGCACGTGCGATCGCCGGATGTCCGGTGCCGACGATCTCGGCCGTCGGCCACGAGACCGACGTCACGATCGCGGACTTCGTCGCGGACCATCGCGCACCGACGCCCTCCGCAGCTGCGGAGATGGTCGTCGCGCGCAAGGACGATTTCTGGGGTCGCATCGACCGCCTGGAGCAGCGACTCCACGCGACGTTTCAGATGCGGACCGCGATGCGCGGGCGACGAGCGGATGACCTGACGCATCAATTGCTGCGCGCGCTGCGTGGGCGACTGGGTCGCCGCGAACGTTCGTATCAGGCGCTCCTGTTGGCGCTCGAGAAGTTCGACCCTCGCAAGCGATTCGGCGTCATTCGTGCACGACTGGAGCGCGTCGATGGGCGGCTGCGATCGGCCGTCGATCGCCGGAGGCATGCAGCCGACGCGCGGTTCCGTTCATCGGCTGCGCGTCTCGACAGCCTGAGTCCGTTGGCCGTGCTCGGCCGCGGCTATGCCGTCTGCTGGAACGCGGACAAGACGGCCATCATCCGCGACGCGTCATCGGTGAAGAGCGGCGAAGCCGTGCATGTCAAACTCGAACGTGGTGAGCTGGATTGTTCGGTCACGGGCCACGGAGACACGGAGACACAGAGCAAACCACATTAGAATCTCCGTGCCTGCGTGCCTCCGTGGCACTCACTTTATGGACTCCACTATCAAAGACTTCGAGGCTGCGATCGCCGAGCTCGAAACCATCGTCAAGAAGCTCGAGGAAGGCGACCTGCCGCTCGAAACGTCCCTTCAGTTGTACGAGCGCGGCGTGCAGCTCTCACGTTTCTGTCACGCGCAGCTCGAGCAGGCGGAGAAGCGAATCGAGATCCTCAACGAGCGCGGCGGGTTGACGCCGGCTCCCGCAGATTTGGGAGCGGAGGAAAGCGAAGGCCGCGGCCGGCGATGATCGCCGCAGATGACCTGACGCAGTATCTGACGAAGCGGCGATCCGCGGTCGAGTCCGCACTGATTGCCGCGCTTCCCACCCCCCCGGCGTGTCCTGCGCCGGTTGCCGAAGCGATGCGCTACAGCGTCACCGCCGGAGGCAAGAGACTCCGTCCGATCTTGTGCCTGGCGAGCGCCGAGGCCGTTGGCGGTGACCCGCGTGCTGCGATGCCGGCCGCCTGCGCGCTCGAATTCATTCATACCTACTCATTGATTCACGACGACCTTCCCGCGATGGACAACGACACGATTCGCCGCGGACTGCCAACGCTCCACGTCGTCGCAGGCGAGGGGATGGCGATTCTCGCGGGCGATGGCCTGCTGACGGAGGCGTTCGCCCTGATGGCACGAGAGCCAGGCAGCAGTGATCCTGTCGTCGTCGCGCGCAAGTTGCACGTCATCGCAGTGGTCGCGTCAGGTGCGGGCGCGGCGGGGATGGTCGGCGGACAGGCGATCGATCTGGCGTGCGTCACGCCCGGACCGGACGGCGTCGTGCCCGCGCCGCTCGACGCCGACGCATTGCGCGGCATGCACTCGCGCAAGACGGGAGCGCTGATCCGCGCGTCTGCAGTGGCGGGCGCCGTGATGGGCGGCGGTAACGATCGTCAGATCGACGCGATCGATCGCGCTGCGGCTGAATTCGGTCTCGCGTTTCAAATCGTCGACGACATTCTCGACGTCGAAGGGGCGTCAGCGGACCTCGGCAAGACTGCGGGCAAGGATGCGGCCGCCGGCAAGCCGACGTATCCGGCGCTGTACGGTCTGGACACGTCCAAGCGCATGGCGCGCGAGTGCCTCGACCGCGCGGCATCGGCGCTTGCGTCTGTGGACCTCACCGACTCGCGCCTCCTGCAGATCGGCCGGTGGATCGTGGAGAGGTCGAACTGAGAATCGGGGTCAGACCCCGGTGATGGCTCACCACCGGGGTCTGACCCCGAGTACGGATCGACTCAAGGTTGCAGAAATTGCGCGTACGGTTGGACCAACTCGTTGTGGAGAAAGGACTCGCGCCGTCGCGCGAACGCGCCCGCGCGCTGATCCTCGCTGGCCAGGTCACCGTTGACGGCCACGCCCAGACCAAAGCCGGCACCCAGATCGATTCCGACGCCGACGTCGCGCTACTCGCTCCGGACCACCCATACGTCGGCCGCGGCGGCGTCAAGCTCGCCCACGCGCTCGATACCTTCGGCATCGCCGTCGACCGACGCCAGGCGCTCGACATTGGCGCTTCCACCGGCGGCTTCACCGACGTCCTGCTGAAACGCGGTGCCACACGCGTCGTCGCCCTCGACGTCGGGCACGGGCAAATCGACTGGACGCTGCGTAACGATCCCCGCGTCCTCGTCATCGAGCATTTCAACGCCCGTCACCTGAAACCAGCCGACCTCCCAGGCCCGGTGGACATCGTCACGATCGACGTGTCGTTCATCTCGCTGCGTCAGATTCTGCCGGTCGTCCCACCGCTGCTGACGCCCGGCGCTCACGTGATCGCGCTGGTCAAGCCACAGTTCGAGGCGGGCCGAAGCGAGATCCGCAAAGGCGTCATCCGTGACGAGGCGATCCAGTCACGCGTGCTGGACGAAGTCTCCGCCGCAGCCCGTGAGGTAGGATTGAACCCGGTGGCCTCGACGCCATCGCCCATCACGGGTGCGAAGGGCAACGTCGAGTTCCTGCTGCACCTGCGTCCATGACAACGCGCGTCGCTCGAGTCGGCATCGTCGCCAAGCACGGGTTGCTTGCGGCATCGGAGCATCTCGGCAAGGTCGGCGAGTGGCTGCACGCCAGGCAGATCGAGGTCGTCTACGAATCAGCGACTGCCCTCCTGACGCCGAACGCCGGCACGCAGAAGAACCGATCGCGCGAAGAGCTCCCGGCCTGCGTGGACCTGATCGTCGTCCTCGGCGGCGACGGCACGCTGCTCGCCATGGCGGACCGTTCAGCACAGGCCGGCTGCAATGTCCCGATCCTCGGGGTCAACTTCGGCAGCCTCGGCTTCCTCACCGAAATCCGGATCGACGAGCTGTTCCCATCGCTTGAAGCGGCCATCAACGGCACGGCGGTTTACGACGAACGCTTGATGCTGTCTGCGACCGCGTGCCTGAACGGCAAGCCGGACGAAACACGTGTCGTGCTGAACGACGTGGTCTTCACCAAGGGTCCGCTCTCGCGGATGATCGAGCTTTCGGTGTCGGTCAGCGGCCGCTTCGTCACGCGGGTGAAGGCGGACGGCTTGATTATCGCGAGCGCCACGGGCTCGACCGCGTACAACCTCGCCGCAGGCGGACCGATCGTGCATCCGTCAGTGGACGCATTGATCCTGACGCCGATTGCTCCGCACACGCTGACCAATCGGCCCGTTGTGATCCCTGATGATGCCGACGTCGAAGTGCGTCCGGAAACCGCCGGCACGAGCGACGAAGTGTTCGTCACCTACGACGGCCAGTACGGATATCCCATCCAGCCCGGCGACGTGATTCACGTGAAGAAGGCGAAGCAGGTGCTTCGCCTCATCAAGGCGCCGTCACGCGGCTACTTCGAGATCCTGCGGGAGAAGCTGAAGTGGGGCGAACGCTAGCTCCACGCGCGATCTGCTGCCCTTTGGTCGCTGTGCCCTGCCGCTTGAAGTACTCCACCTGGAACTTCTGGACGTTCCGGTTGTGCTCGTCGAGCGTCTTCGCGAAGACGTGTGAACCGTCGTTCCGGCTGACGAAGTAGAGATACGGCACATCGGCCGGCGCCGCCGCCGCCTCGAGCGCCGCCTTGCCGGGTGACGCGATCGGACCTGGCGGCAAGCCCGGGTACTTGTAGGTGTTGTACGGCGATTCCATCGCCAGATCGTCGCGCCGGATGTTGCCGTCGTATCGGTGCTGCTTCTCGAGCGCATAGACCACGGTCGGGTCCGCCTGCATCGGCATGCCGATCTTCATGCGATTGCCATAAACCGCCGCGACGATGGGGCGCTCCTCTGGCTTTGCTGTTTCCTTCTCGACCAGCGACGCGAGCGTGACCACCTGTCGCGTGGTCATCCCTCGGCTCTGCGCACGCGCGCGCATGTCGTCGGTGTACACCGCCCTGAATCGATCGACCATCGATGCAACAAGCCGATCGGCTGACGCGTCCTTGGCCAACGCGTACGTCTCGGGGAACAGATACCCTTCGAGATCCTTCGCCTCGGGATCGAGAGCGCGAATCAGTTCGACGTGCCGCGTCGCCGCGATGAAATCGCGTGCGCGGCCGAAGCCGCGCTGCTCGTAGAGCTTCGCCATCTCCTCGATGGTCAGCCCTTCGGGAAACGTGAGCTTCCGCGCGTACGTCTCGCCGCGCGCGATGACATCGATGACCTGGAACGGCGTGAGGGCGTGGTCGAACCGATACTCCCCCGCCTTGAGGTTGCGCCCCTGCCGCGTCCACCAGAGCGTGGTCCGGAACACACGCGCGTTGCTGACAATGCCGGCATCTGCGAGGGTGCGGCCGATTTCTCCGCTCGCGGCCCCCTGGCGGATCGTGACGAATTGTTCAGATCCGCTGTAACCCTTGTACGGCTGGTGCATCTCGCCCCAGCCGAGCCAGAGCGCAGCTGCGCCTGCACAAACTGCAAGCACGATCACAATTGCGATGAGCCTCAGAGCTCTACGGACGGGCATCCAGGTAGTCCTGCAGGATAACTGCCGCAGCCGCGGCATCGAGCTTTGCCTTTCGTGACCGCCAGTTCTTGTCCCTGATCGCGAGCCGGCTCTCCGCTTCCCTGCTCGAGAGCCGTTCATCCTGCAGCGTAACCGGTAGCGCGGTCTTCGTGCCGAGCAACCGGGCAAACTGCTCGACACGCGGCGTCATGTCGGTCGGCGTTCCATCGAGCCTGCGCGGCAGTCCGACGACAATGGCGCTCACGCCATCCTCCTCGCGCGCCAGCCGCGCGATCTCGTTCGCGACGACATCGATCGCATCGACTTCGAGTCCCGATGGACGAAGAACCGCCAGCGGACGCGCGAGCGTCGCGGTCGCGTCCGAGACTGCCACGCCGATGCGACGCTCACCCACATCAAGCCCCACGATCCGCACGTCGAGACTCTATACTAGGCGCGTGCCGAAACCTGGCTCGTTCATCGCCCTGATGCTGCTGCTTGGCATCGGGGTCGCAGCGCAGGCGCCCGACAAGGCGGCGACTGATGCGATGTCCAGGCGAGTCACGGAACGCATCCGCGCGTTGCAGTCCGAAGCGGACCGCCTCGCCACGCAGGCGCGCACCCTCCTCGGAGATCTGCGGCAGCTCGAACTGCAGCGCAACATCGCCGACGAACAAGCCAAAGCGGCGGATACGGCTATGAAGCAGGCACAGCTCGCCGTTCAACAGACGACAAGGCGAGTGACCGAGTTGGAGCAACAGCGCGAGGCGCAAGTACCCGATTTGAAGATTCGCCTCGTCGATATCTACAAGCGCGGTCGCGGCGGCTACACCCGGATGTTGCTCGACGTCCATGGCGTACGGGAATTCGCGCGCGCGCTGCGCGCGGTTGCGGCGCTGACGACGATTAACGAACAACGGATCTCGGAACATCGCAAGACGCTTGCGGACCTGAAGCAGCAGCGCGCGGCACTCGAGCAGCGGGCGCACGAGCTCGAGACCGCGGCGAAGGATGCAGACCGCGCCCGCGTTGCGGCACAGCGCGCCGTCGCCGCCCGCGAAGCGCTGATCGCGCAAATCGATCAACGGCGGGATCTCAACGCCCAGCTCGCCGGCGAGCTCGACGTCGCGTCACAACGGCTGCAGGAGCAGTTGGCGAACCTCGCCGCGGGCCGGCCGGCGGAAGCGATCAATGTTCCGCTCGCGTCCTTCCGGGGAGCGCTCGACTGGCCCGTCACCGGCCGCGTCACGGCCGGATTCACGGCGGGCAACAACCGCACGGCGGGTGCGAATGTGAGAAACGGGATCGAGATCGGCGCGCCGGAAGGGGCGGCAGTCGTGGCCGTCCACCCGGGAACCGTTGACTATGCTGACGCCTTCAGCGGCTTCGGCAATCTCGTCATCCTCGACCACGGCAGCAATTACTACTCCCTTTACGGCTATCTGGGCTCGATGACCGTCGCCCGGGGGGAACGGGTCGATGCCGGCATGGAGATCGGCCGGGTTGGAACCGCTCCGGCGGGACCGGCCGCGCTCTATTTCGAGCTTCGCGTCGACGGCCGATCGGTCGATCCCGTACAATGGCTTAAACCTAGGAACTAAGGGACTTTGGGACTAGAACTAGGGGATACAGAATGACTTCACGAACACGCCTCTGGGTGCTCTTCATCTCGACGCCCGTCATCGCCTTCGCGATCATCGGCGGCTATCTCGGCCAGGCGATGACGAAGGAAGACACCTATCAGCACCTCCGCGTGTTCGAGGACGTCGTGTCGCTCGTGCTGAACAACTACGTCGAAGAGGTCGACGTGAAAAAGGCGATGAAGGGCGCGATGAACGGCCTCGCCGACAACCTCGATGCCGACAGCGCCTTCCTGCCCGCGAACGTCGCGTCCGCGTACGAATCGAACGCGCCGCTCGGGCCAGCGGACGTGGGCGTCGAACTGAGCCGACAGTATTACCTGCGCATCGTCTCGGTTCGTGACGGCTCACCGGCAGCGAAGGCCGGGCTCCGAACCGGCGATTTCATTCGCGCCATCGACAAGCGGTCCACCAAGGACGTCTCGATTTACGAAGGCGACCGGCTGTTGCACGGACAGCCCGGCAGCAAGATCTCGCTGCTCGTCATCCGCGGGAACGCCGCCGATCCACACGAGGTCGATTTGACCCGCGAGCGCGTCACGGTTCCCGAGCTGACCTCGAAGATGGCCGACATGACCACCGGCTACGTGCACATCAACGAGTTCTCGAAGCGCGCACCGATCCAGGTGAAGCAGGCTGTCGACGCACTCGCCAAGACCGGGGCGACGCGCTACATCGTCGACCTCCGCGGCGCCACGCGCGGCGATCTCGACGATGCGCTGGCGGCTGCGCGGCTGTTCGTGAAGACGGGAACGCTGGCGATACGCGAGACGAAGGCGAACAAGGAAAGTGTCGCGGCCCAGCCCGGTGACGGCACGCTGACTGCCCCGCTCGTCCTCCTGGTCGATCAGAGCACGGCGCGTGCGGGTGAAGTGTTCGCGGCGGCGCTCGACGGCAACAAGCGCGCGGAAATGATCGGCGAGCGGACGGTCGGCAGCGCCGCGCGTCAGCGGCTGGTCAAACTCCCCGACGGCAGCGCGATGCTGCTCTCGTACGTTCGCTATCTCGCGCCGAACGGCAACGCCATCCATGAAAAAGGGCTGACGCCCGAAGTGCTCGTCGACGAGCCTGACGTCGAGTTCGGCAGCGCAGCGCCGACGACCGACGTCACGCTTCAGCGCGCGCTCGATTACTTCTCGCAGAAGAAAGCCGCTTGATGTATAAACGCTCCTTCGCGAGGAGCGTTCAATGAACAAGCAGGCACTGATAGCGAAGATCGCCGAGGACACCGGCTCGTCGAAAGCTGGTGCCGCCGCGGCTGTCGATTCGCTGATCGAAGGCATCACCAAATCGCTGAAGAAGGGCGAGTCGATCACCTTCGTCGGCTTCGGCACGTTCAAGACCACGCAGCGCAAGGCGCGCACCGCACGCAACCCGCAGACCGGCGCACCGATCAAGATTCCGAAGCGGCGCGTTGTCCGCTTCTCCGTCGGCAAGGCGCTGAAAGACGCCGTTCGATAGCCCCAGACCTCACACTTCCGTTCACATTTCCAAGGGCCGGTCTGTACGAGATCGGCCTTTTTTGCTTTATACTGGCGGTTCGGGTTAAAGCCTGAATTTGCAACAGATAGGCGCGTAGCTCAGTTGGTTAGAGCGCCTCCCTGACACGGAGGAGGTCAGTGGTTCGAGTCCACCCGCGCCTACCACTTCGAAGTTCGAAGGTTGAAGGTCGAAGTTCGAAGTTGGCGCGAAGTCGGCCACTTCACTTCGACCTTCGCACTTCGACCTTCGCACGTAACGAATGAGCCACGTCACGATCACGCTGCCAGACGGATCGACCCGTAGTGTCGACGCAGGTACGCCTGTACGCGACATTGCGGCCGCGATCTCTCCTGGCCTCGCGAAGGCGGCGTTCGCGGCAGTGGTGAACGACAAGCTCGTGGATCTTTCGCATCCGCTTCAGAAAGACTCCGCAGTCCGCATCGTCACCGACAAGAGTCCGGAGGCGCTGCCGCTGCTGCGCCACAGCACGGCACACCTGATGGCAGCCGCGGTGACGAACCTCTTCCCCGGCGCGCAGTGCGGCATCGGCCCCGCCACCGACGAAGGCTTCTTCTACGACTTCGTCGTCGATCGGCCCTTCGTGCCCGAGGACCTCGACGCGATCGAGCAGAAGATGAAAGAGCTCGCGTCGCAGGACCTGGTCTACGAGCGGCAGATGTGGCCGCGCGACGAGGCGAAGGCGTTCTTCGCGAAGCGCGGCGAGCCGTTGAAGGTCCAGCTGATCGACGAGAAGACGGAAGGCCAGAAGGAAGTCTCCTGCTACACGATCAAGGACAAGGAGACGTTCATCGACTTCTGCGTCGGCCCGCACGTGCCGAGCACGAGCAAGCTGAAGGCGTTCAAGCTGCTCAGCACGTCGAATGCGTACTGGAAAGGCGACGCGCACAACGCGCCGATGCAGCGCATCTACGGGACGGCGTTCGTATCCGACAAGGATCTGAAGGCGTACCTCACGCAAATCGAGGAAGCGAAGAAGCGCGACCATCGCAAGCTCGGTCGCGAGCTTGGTCTGTTCACGTTCCATCAGTGGGCGCCAGGCGCCGCGTTCTGGCTCGACAAAGGGACGACGCTGTACAACCTGCTCGCGAACTACATGCGCGACGTGCTCTTCCCGGCCGGCTACGTCGAGGTGAAGACGCCGCTCATTTACAACAAGGCGCTCTGGGAGCGCTCGGGACACTGGGGACACTACAAGGAGAACATGTTCCTCATCGAGTCCGAAGGCGAAGCCATGAGCCTGAAGCCGATGAACTGCCCCGGTCACTTCCTGACGTATGCGAGCACGACGCACAGCTATCGCGATCTGCCGGTGCGCTTTCACGAGCAGACGCCGCTGCACCGCAACGAGGCGTCGGGCGTCCTGAGCGGGCTGACGCGCGTGCGTCAGTTCTCGCAGGACGATGCGCATTGCTTCATCACGCCGGATCAGATCGGCGAAGAGGTCGAGCGACTGATTCGCTTGATTCAGCGCGTGTACCGCGACTTCGATCTGCCGTACACGGCGAAGCTTTCGACGCGCCCGGAGAAATTCCTCGGCGAGATCGCCACGTGGGACCACGCCGAGTCGCAGCTCAAGGACGCGCTGACGCGTGCGGGTCTCGAGTACACGTTGAACGAAGGGGATGGCGCGTTCTACGGCCCGAAGATCGACTTCGACGTGACGGACGCGATTGGGCGCAAGTGGCAATGCGCGACCATCCAGCTCGACTACCAGCAGCCCGAGAATTTCGACCTGAAATATATCGGGGCCGATAACGCCGAACACCGGCCCGTCGTCATCCACAGGGCCATCTTCGGCAGCTTCGAGCGTTTTATCGCGATCCTCATCGAGCACTATGCGGGGGCATTTCCGCTCTGGCTGGCGCCCGTACAGGCCATCGTTTTGCCGATTTCAGACCGCCATCAGGCGTATGCCGTGTCGGTTCGCGACAAACTGGCTGCCGCCGGGCTTCGCGTCGAGCTCGACGACCGGCAGGAGAAGATTGGCTATAAAATCCGTGAGGCCCAGTTGCAGAAGGTCCCCTACATGCTGGTGACGGGGGATCGGGAAGCGGCGGAGGGCACGGTATCGGTCCGCAGTCGGTCCGCAGGGGACCTCGGCGCGCGATCGATCGACGCGTTTGTCGCGGCGGCGAAAGACGAAATCGCGACGAAGAACCTGGGCTCAGGGCTCCGGGCTCAAGACTCAGGGAAAGAAGTGGCTTAAGCCATGCGCCTTAAGCCCTAAGCCGAGGAGGAAGTATCGCTTTCGATCGTTCGCCCCGACGTGATGATCGCGTTCGCACCAACGAGCGCATCCGGGTCCGAGAAATCCGCGTGATCGACGAGACTGGGCAACAGCTCGGGATCATGCCGCCGCCGGCCGCGCTGGCCATCGCCAAGCAGAAGGGGCTCGACCTCGTCGAGATCTCACCGACGGCGGTGCCACCGGTCTGCCGGATCATGGACTTCGGCAAGTACCAGTACCAGGAACAGAAGCGCAGCCGCGAGGCCAAGAAACATCAGCGCGTGATCGAGGTCAAGGAGATCAAGTTCCGGCCGAAGGTGGACGAGCACGACTACGATTTCAAGAAGAAGCACATCGAGCGCTTCCTTGCCGACGGCGACAAGGTGAAGGCGACGATCTTCTTCCGCGGTCGTGAGATGGCGCATCCCGAGATCGGCCGCCGCATCCTGGAGCGGCTGATCGGCGAGCTGTCGGAAGTGGCGATGGCCGAGGCGGCGCCGAGACAGGAAGGCAATCAGATGCACGTCATCCTGACCGGCAAGGCCGGTCGGAAGGCGGCACCGAAGAAGGCGCAGGAAGCGGTACCGGAGACCGTGAGCGAAGAGTAGTGGAGGGCGGATCTTTTCAGACCCGCCAGATGGACAAGATGCCGAAACTCAAGACACATCGTGGCGCCGCGAAGCGCTTCAAGAAGACGGGCACCGGCAAGATCATGCGGGCCAAGGCGTTCAAGCGCCACATTCTCACCAGCAAGACGACGAAGTCGAAGCGCCATATGCGCGGCACCGAACAGGTGTCGGACGGCGACGCGCCGAAGCTGAAGTTGATGCTGCCCTATAAATAGATATCAGGTTTCAGGTAACAGGTTTCAGGAGGGCGGGTCCTTTCGGACCCGCCAGATGGACAATGCCGAGAGTTAAACGAGGAACAGTCCGCCGCGCGAAGCGCAAGAAGCTCCTTTCACGAGCGAAAGGCTTCTACCAGACCAAGAGCAAGCTGTATCGCGCAGCGAAGGAAGCGGTCGACACCGCAGGCAAGTACGCCTTCGTCGGGCGAAAGAACAAGAAGCGCGAGTATCGCCGCCTCTGGATCGTCCGGATCAATGCCGCGGCGCGCGAGAACGGGCTCACCTACTCGCAGATGATGCGCGGCCTCACGAAGGCTGGCATCACGATCGACCGCAAGATGCTCGCGGACATGGCCGCGACTCAATCTGCCGCATTCGCCAAGGTGGCGGCGCAGGCCAAGGCCGCGCTCCCCGCTGAGGCACGTGCCTGATACAGCACCCGATCGCTCGGTCATCGAGGCGGCGCGGACTGACTTCCGCGCCCGTCTCGCCACCGCAGATTCCGATCAGAAGCTCAAAGCCCTTCAAGACGAATTCCTGAGCCGCAAGGCCGGGTCAGTGACCGGCCTGATGAAGACGCTCGGAACGCTTCCGCCCGAGGCCCGCCGGGAATTCGGACAGCTCGTCAACACGCTGAAAACCGAGATCGAGACCGCACTCGACGAGAAACGCGTCGCGCTCGAAGCCACGCGCCAGCCGGCCGGCGCCGTTGACGTCACGCTCCCCGGCCGGCGGATTCCGATCGGACGCGTCCACCCGCTGATGCGCGTGCGCCGCGAGGTCGAGGACATCTTCTCCCACATGGGCTACGAGATCCTCGAGGGACCGGAGGTCGAAGACGACTTCCACAACTTCGAGGCCCTCAACATGCCGCCCGATCATCCTGCGCGCGACATGCAGGACACGCTCTACCTCGACGCGCCGATCGCTGGCGGGACATGGGGATCCCACCGGGGCAAGATTCCCGACGCGCAGGTGCGCGCGGCGACGCTGCTGCGCACGCACACCTCCGCGATGCAGATCCGGTACATGAAGACCTTTCCCCCGCCGATCCGCATCATCGTTCCCGGCCGCGTGTACCGCCGCGACAACCTGGACCTGAGCCACACGCCGATGTTCCAGCAGTTCGAAGGGCTCGTCGTCGGCGAAGGAATCACGCTCGCGGACCTGAAAGGGACGCTCGAAGCGATGCTCCGCGGGCTGTTCGGCGACGTGAAGATCCGGCTGCGTCCGAGCTTCTTTCCCTACACGGAACCGAGCGCCGAAGTGGACGTCAGCTGCCGCGCGTGCGGCGGCTCGGGCTGCGGCACCTGCAAGCAGACCGGCTGGCTCGAGATCCTCGGCAGCGGGATGGTGCATCCGGCCGTGTTCGAAGCCGTCGGCTACGACCCGGACAAGGTCACCGGCTTTGCCTTCGGCCTCGGCATGGAACGCGTCGCGATGCTGAAGTACGGCGTCGACGACATCCGGCTCTTCTACGAGAACGACCTCCGCTTCCTGGAGCAGTTCCCGGTATGAGTTCATTCAGGATCCAGGTCTCGTGAAGATCCTCGTTTCATGGCTCCGCGATTTCGTGGACGTCACCGCGTCTCCCGAGGAGATCGCCAAGACGATGTCCGTCCGCGGGTTTGCGGTGGAAGGCTTCGAGCACATCTCGTGGCAGGCAGGCGGCGCCATCGAGAAAGCGGATGCAGTCATCGACTTCGAGGTCACCGGCAACCGACCTGATTGCATGTGCGTCATGGGGATGGCGCGCGAGATCGCGACGGCATTCAACCTGCCGATGCGTCGGCCGGTCGCGCGCGGCAAGTCGAACGACGAGGAAGACGGCTCGTCGCTGCGCCTCGCATCGCTCAAGGCTGTCGATACCGCCGACATCGACGTCGTCATCGAGAACGCAGAGCTGTGCCCGCGTTACGCAGGCGCGGTTGCTGATGTCACGGTCGGCCCCTCGCCCGCCTGGCTGCAGGCGCGTCTGCAGGCGGCCGGGGTGCGGCCGATCAGCAACATCGTCGACATCACCAACTACGTGCTGCTCGAGATGGGGCAGCCGATGCACGCGTTCGATTTCACCAAGCTGACGAACGCGCAGATCCGCGTGCGGACGGCGAAGGCCGGCGAGAAGCTGAAGACGCTCGACGGCCAGACGCGCGAGCTTACGCCGGACATGCTGGTCATCGCAGATGCGGAGCGGCCGGTGGCCATCGCCGGCGTGATGGGCGGCGCCGACTCCGAGGTCTCGGACGGAACGAGCGTCATCGTCTTCGAGAGCGCGTACTTCAATCCGCTGTCGGTCCGCCGCACGAGCCGCAAGCTCGGACTCAAGACGGAAGCGAGCATGCGGTTCGAGCGCGGGTCGGACCCACGCCTCCCGGTCACGGCGATGGAGCGCGCATGCGCGCTGCTCGACACGATCGGCGCCGGCAAGGCGCGCGGTACCGTCGTGGACCGGTATCCCGAGCGCATCGAACAGCGAACGCTGCGGCTGCGGCGCCAGAAGATTCTCGGACTGCTTGGTGCGGCGATTCCCGATGACGACGTCAAAGGGATTCTGGAAAGCCTGGGTTTCACGCTCAAGGAGACAGGCGAGGCCGGGTGGGATGTGATCATCCCGACGCGCCGCGTGGACGTCACGCGGGAGGTCGATCTCATCGAAGAAGTTGCGCGACATTACGGCTTTGATCGGTTGCCGTCGCGCTTCCCTGCGCTCACCTCGGCGCCGCCGCCTCTCGATCCGCGCATCGGCCGCGCACGCCATCTGCGCAGCGTGATGACGGCTGCCGGTTTCTCCGAAGCGATGACGTTCGGCTTCGTCGCATCGGCTGCGGCTGCGCCGTTCGCGCCCGAGGGCGAACTGGTGCCGATCGCCAATCCGCTCTCCGAAACATTCGCGGTACTACGACCGTCCGCGCTTCCGAGCCTCATTGACGCCGTCGCGCACAACCGTCGCCGCGAGCAGCGTGACGTCCGTCTGTTCGAAGTCGGCGCGCGCTTTTCGCGCGAACGCGGCGAGAGCCGTTCGCTCGCCTGTGCGTGGACAGGAGCTGCAACCGTCGAGCACTGGAGCGGCGGCGCTCGCGATGTCGATTTCTTCGATATCAAAGGGATCGTCGAGCGGGTCGCCGAATCGCTTCGGCTCGACGTCACGACCGAGGCCCATCGCGAGAGCTGGCTCCTGCCCGGCAGGTCCGCGGCCGTTACGGCTCATGGCGTCCGTGTCGGCGTCCTCGGTCAGCTCGCGCCCGCGATTGCCGAAGCACACGGTCTTCCCGCTGGCGATGCCGTCTACGTCGCGGAAATCGACCTCGATACGGCGGAAACGCTCGCGCCGAAGGAAGAAGGGCGAGTCGAGCCGCTTCCGCGGTTCCCGTCCGTTACGCGTGACGTGTCGATTCTGATCGCCGATACGCTGCCATCGGCAACCGTCCGAGCGAGCGTGCGTGAAGCCGCGCCGTCAACGCTCGTCCAGGTCCGCGAGTTCGATCGCTATCAGGGGAAAGGCGTGCCCGATCGCAAGGTGAGTCTGTCGCTCCGCCTCACCTTCCGGGCATCTGACAGAACCTTGACCGATGCTGAAGTCCAGAGCGCGATGGAAACAATCATCGCCACGTTGAAAGATCGGCACAGCGCGATTCAGCGTTAGTGTTACCATCTTCCCGTCAATCTTCCTTAGCGAGGTTTCCAGCGGATGGTGAAACAGGCGGCGCTGCGTACGACGGATCTCGAACCCATCGATCGACTCGAAGACAAAGTCAAACTTCTCATCGGGATGATCACGCGTCTTCGCGCCGAGCAGGCCACGGCGGCTGACGAGAACTCGCGTCTTTCGCAGGAGATCGTCGATCTCCGTGCCCGCCTCGCCGACTTCGAGACCGCGTCGGGCGAAATCGTGTCACTGCGCAGCGAGCGCGAACTGATTCGCACGCGCGTGAGCGACATGCTCGATCAACTGGAGCATCTCAATCTGTGAGTCGGCAACAGTGACCCTTCGAGAGCCTCAGGGTCATCCCGAGCGAGGAGTCGAGGGATGAGCGTAGTCACCGTCGAAATCGCCGGACAGCGTTATCCGATCCGGAGTGGTCTCGACGAGCGATACATCGCGGAGCTTGCCGCGTACGTCGACGAGAAGATGCGTGCGGCCGCTGGGGCGGCGCCTGAAAGCGACATGCTCGGCCTCGCGATTCTCGTCGCGCTCAACATCGCAGACGATGTCTTCCGCGCACGACAGCAGCAGAGAGGTGCAAACAACGAGCTGAACCAGCGCGCGTTGCAGCTCGAGCAGCTCGTCGACGGCGTTCTTGCGCAAATGAGTGCAAAGAAGGCAGTTAGCGCGTCTTGACCCACCCCTGACCGCACGTTAAGATCCCGTAGTCCTGCTTTGCTCGTGATGGTTTTCGGAGGCTCGTCTGAGCCAACGTAAAACCCAAGCGAGCCGCGAGGTCGCGCGTTGTGCACGCCTCTGTTCCGAGGAAGCCTGAAGCGCGGCTGACAACAGTGGCTCCACCTGCTTTTGCAGGTTCATTCGACCTCCCCACACGGCAAAGCGGGCACCCTACGCTCCCTCCCCACGGGTGCGATTCATTGTGAGTCATCGCACCGTTTCAGATCTCGGCGAGCACGCGCTCATTACCCGCATCACCGCGCGACTCGCCACGCCATCCTGGGTCGTCGTCGGCCCGGGCGACGATGCAGCGGTCGTTCAGCCCGAGCGCGGCGCGCTCGACGTGCTGACGACAGACGCGCAGGTCGAAGGCGTTCATTTCGATCGCCGGTTCGTGCCTCCTGATGCCATCGGGCATCGGGCGCTCGCGGTCAATCTCAGTGACCTCGCAGCGATGGGCGCCATGCCGCGCGCGGCGCTCCTTTCGTTCGTGCTGCCTGACGCGCTCGACGTCGACGTCGTCGATGGCATCGTGGACGGGATCGTGGCGCTCGCGGACAAGCATCGCGTCGCGGTCGTCGGCGGGAACATCACGCGTTCGCCAGGACCATTGATGATCGACGTCACAGCAACAGGGTCGGTGAAAGAGCGTCGCGTGTTGCGGCGATCCGGCGCGCGCCCAGGTGACGAAATCTACGTGACGGGATCAGTTGGCGGTGCGATGGCGGGGTTGGACATTCTCAAACGTGGGGCGAGCCTTTCAGGCTCGCCTGGCGAACCCGAAGGGTTGGCCCCACAAAACGAACGAGCATTGTGCGACCGGTTCCTGCGTCCCGAACCGCGCGTGCGCGCAGGCATGTTGCTCGGACGCAATCGCGCGGCAACAGCGTGCATGGATTTGAGCGACGGGCTCGCGGACGGACTGCGGCAGATGGCTGCAGCCTCCGGTGTCGGGATGACGGTGGATGAGGACGCGATTCCTCTCACGGATGGGTTAGCTGAGTTCTATCGTGCGCAGGGTACGGATCCCGCATGCGCGGCGCTCGCCGGCGGAGAAGATTACGAACTGCTTTTCACGGTTCGGCCCTCATTACGAGGGCGGCTTCGCGCGGTCAGGGGCCTGGTAGGTGATCTGCCGATAACCCGGATCGGTGTCGTAACGAAGGACACGCGTGTCATCCTGCGCGGCAAGTCGGGTGATCGCGACCTTCCGCACGGCTTCGAGCATTTTCGAAACGTATGAAATTTCTCACGCGGTCGAATTCGAATCGCCTCCTCGTCATGATGATCGTCATCGGCGCGCTGATCATCACGTACGAGACCACGACGTTCGACATGATGCCCTGGGGTGGACTGCCCGGCATTGTGAATCCGAGCGCGCCGGTTCCCGGTTCGCGACTCGACTTCTCCGCCACCGCCTACTGCAAGGGCAAGACGACGGCTTCCGGCACCGAAGTTCGCACAGGCATTGCCGCCGCCGACGACTCGATCCTGCCGGTTGGCAGTGTCGTCAACGTCGCCACCGACAACAAGCGCTACAACGGTGTCTACACGATCATGGACACCGGTCCACGCGTGCAGGGTCGGTTACTCGATCTGTACATGTGGAATTGCAATGAGGCGCTGAAGTTCGGTCGCAAACCGATTCAGGTGACGGTGCTGCGCCTCGGGTGGAATCCGCAGGCGAGCACACCAAGCCTTGTCGATCGTCTTTTCCGGCTCCGCGAGCGTGCACGTGCGGAGGTCCCGCCGGCGGATGCGCCGCCGCCGATCGCGGTCGAACCGGCCGTGGAAGATACGGCCGATGGTGCGAAGGTCGAACCCGAGCCCCCGACACCATCGGTGCTGGACGAAACGTCTAGCCTTTCGACGCCTCCGACTTCTCAGGCATCCGTTCCTTGATCTCGACGCGGCGGCCACGCCGCACGTCGGTCGACGGCGCCTGCAGCACGATTTCAAGCACGCCGTTGTTGAATGTCGCCTTCGCGCTGTCGGCGATGGCCCCCACGGGCAGCGGCACGGCACGATAGAAACTCCCGTACCTCCGCTCGCTCCGGAACACGCCGTCGCGCTCTTCTTCGTGATCCCACCGCCGTTCGCCCCGGATGGTCAGCTGGTCGTCGGCGATATCAACGGTGATGTCGTCCTTCGACAAGCCGGGCACGTCAGCCCGCACCACCAGGTCGTTGCCACGCTGGAATACGTCGATCGCTGGCGACCAGTCGGATCGGGTGAGCGACGTATCCGGGCTCATTGACATCGAACCGGCGCCGCTCCACAGATTGCTGAACGTCCGATCGATCTGATCCTGCATCTGGCGCATCCATGCGAACGGGCCGGAGCCCTCGCCCTCCCAGCGGCTCAACTCACCTCGCCCCGTGCGTCCACGTCGCGTCGTCGTGGGCTGATCCGTCGTCGGGCGGTCCTCATTCACGGAACCCTGGTTCGCCATAAGTCCTCCTCCTACCGAACAGTGAGCGGCTGATCGAGTCGGATCCGGATAATCGACCCGGCCGGCAGTTCGATGTCTTTCCCCTCGGTCGCGACGATCGCGCCGCCGGCGCCGATGACCGCACCGAGGAGCGCGCCCGACAGGCCACCGATGATGCCACCGACGATCGCGCCGGCTCCTGCACCAACGCCGGCCTTGCCACCCTCCTCACGGATCCCGCCGC
>JADMIO011184607.1_pt1 | contig 72228 bp, 63 predicted proteins | sample 8958161 | NCBI WGS metagenome assembly JADMIO01 (sample SAMN16585339, study PRJNA669376) | soil metagenome | isolation source: Crop rotation soil | place: USA: Cullars Rotation, Alabama | collected 2011 | reverse complement strand
GGCGGTGACATCGCCGCCGTAATCGGTGGTCGCCAGGCGGTCGGACGGGTTGGCGCACACCATGTGGAAGCTGTGCACGAAATAGAAATTCGCTTCGTTGCGCTTGATGCCGCGGAATAGCCAGTCATCCTCGGGAAAATCGAGCGAGTTCCAGCCGACGTGCGGCACCTTGAATGGCGCCGGTGGCGCCAGGCGCTCGATGCGGGCATCGATCCAGCCCAGCCCTTCATGCCGGCCATGCTCTTCGCTTTCCCTGGCTACCAGCTGCATGCCGAGGCAGATGCCCAAGAGCGGCTTGCGCAGTTCCATTACCTGGCGGTTCAGCGGTGCGATCACCTCGCGCTCGCGCATTGCCCGCATCGCATCGCCGAAGGCACCGACGCCGGGCAGGACGATGCGGTCAGCCTCGTCCATGACCTGCGGGTCGTCCGTGATGACGACGTCTTCACCCAGGTATTCGAAGGCATTGGACAGGGAACGTACATTCCCCATGCCGTAATCGACAATCGCGATCATACGTATTTGGTGGTCTTTCCTGAAGCGTCCTTGGGCGGGCCGACCGGCTTGTCGATCTTGGTGTTATCCCACTTGGCCATGTCCGGCAGCACTTCGCCGGTCTGCACGGCGGCGCGGTCAAATTTCCATGGGTGCACCTGGTGTTTTTCCAGCAGGTCGTAAAACTCGTCTTCGGTGATTTGCAGGATGTCGAGGAACCAGTCGATCGATGCCGGACGCTTGCCGTCGTACTGGTCTTCCAGTGCCAGCGCCGTGTCGCGGTCCATCTGGCCATTGCGGATATCGATGCTCAGCAAGTGGTTGGCGCGGCCGTAACCGCGCTTGATGTACTTGGCGTAATCGCGCATGCCCTGGAAAGTGCATTCGATCTTTTCATAGTCGTATTGCGGCGGCACGCCTTCGACGGCCTGGCCTTTCCAGCCCAGTTCGCGCTTGATCTCTTCGACCTGCGGCTTGGTATTCCATTCGATGTAGTTACCCAGGCAGATGGATTGCACCTTCAGCTTCACCAGATCCTTGCGCTTCGGGTAGTCGAACATCCACAGGTCGCGCCGCTCGACGCGGCCGCCGAGGAATTCATACATGTCGTCGGCGGTCATGCCCTGGTTCATCAGGCGATTGAAGCGCTTCTCGTCCACTTCTTCCATTTCCTCGAAGGTGTACCAGCTGTGGTACTCGGCGGTGGACTCGCCCCAGAACAGCAGCGGCGTCTCGAAACGCACCGCCATGTGCATCACGCCGGCGTAGATGCCGGTGTGGCAATGCCAGCAGAAATCGCCGCGGCGCTTCAGCGATTCCAGCATCAGCTCGCGCACCACATGGAAGCTGGGAGTGAAATCGACCACGTCGACGCCCAGCTGCTTGAAGACCTTGGTATTGTTTTCAGCCACCAGCGGCCGGTAACCCCAGTGGTTGAAACGCACCACCAGCGGTTTGAGTTTCAGTTTCTTGACGATGTACCAGAGCTGGAACACGCTATCCTTGCCGCCGCTGTAAGGCACGATGCAATCGTACAAGCCCTTGCCCTTGTGCTCGGCGACGATTGCCTGGAGCTGGCGGCCGCGATCTTCCCAGTCGATCTTTTCTTTCTTGAACTCGACCTGGCGACAAACGCTGCAGACGCCGAATTCGTCATAGGTGATGGTGTCGACAGTTTCCTTGGTGAGGCAACGGGTACAGCGTTTCATGTGATTCTCCGAAATCAGGGTGGTGCAGATTCAGTGAGCGGTTTTCACCTGCTCGTAATGGTTCAGGATCGCTTCAATGCAGATGAAGTCGGTCAAGTCGTCGACTTCATGCGATTTGTAATGCGGCATGACATGCGACAGCGTGCGGTCATGACAGAAACTCAGGGTGCGGCGATACGACTCGACTGAGGAAATGTAAAGGCTACCATCCAGCGCGAATACCGGATCGATATCCTGGCGGCGCGGCAGCCGCGTGAAATCGACGGCAGAGAAAGGCGATACCTTGCCATCGGCAGAACGATTCACCGCAAAGGCAGGATGGCTGCTGTTCAATTCCGAGACGCTGACCAGCGCATCGCCGATGGCGCGGTTTTTCACCAGGAATTCCAGCGCGGCATCGACATCGCTGCCTTCGGTAAGTGGCGACGTCGGTTCCAGCAGCACAAAATAATCGAAGCGTTCTCCCTGCGTTGCCAGTGCATCCAGCATGTGCACTACAGCGGCGCTGCTGGGCGCGGTATCCGCTGCCAGCTCCGGGGGACGCAGGCAAGGCACTTCGGCGCCATGTTCGCGTGCGATCGCGGCGTATTCTTCACTGTCGGTCGAGATCACGACCTTGTCGATGTAGCGCGATCCGCGTGCAGCGGCGACTGGCCATGCCAGCAAGGGTTTACCGTGCAGCATGCGGATATTCTTGCCGGGCAGTCCCTTCGAGCCGGAGCGCGCGGGAACGATGGCCAGGATGCGGGCATTTTCAATCATGGCGATTACCCAGGCAGCCGGACGATGAAGTGCGCACGAAGAATATCAACGGGAAAATTTGTATCCGCCGGACTTTGGGAACATGCCGGACGACGATAGCCGCCCCGGCAACGCGGGACGCCGAAAAAATTGCGTTCATAATCCTTTAAAAACAAGGCCTTATTCAGGCAAAAGCTGAATTGCTTCAAACGTATTATTTTACGCGACTAGGCTGTTTCCATGCCAAAGTAAATCTCCCGGTTAATTGCAAATAGGCAATAGTCTGGAATCGAGGCGGCAATACAGGATCTTGTCGCTGAGACCGGCCGGTAAACGGCTGGGAGGACCGGCAGTGTAGCTGGACAAGAGGAGGGAGTTTTGCGGAAAGGCAATTCAGCCTCCCGACATATAAAACGAAGGGCTGACGATCATTCCTGTTCGCCAGCCCTGACCATGAAGCGTCAAATTTTCACGCAGCCGTTTTCAGGCGAGTACCGGCAAGGCTCCCCCAGTCGCTGCGGGCGATGCCGAGTACGGTCACCATGCAGGAAATCACCATCGCTGCCGCCACGATCTGGTAGAGCGAGGCGACACCGCTGTGCAACACCGACAGGGCAGTCGTTCCCGCCACGCCGATGATCGCCAGGCGCAATATGCTGCCGGCATACGACCAGCGCATGCGGCCGATGCCTTGCGAGCAGTAATACGCGATCAAGCCCAGTCCCGCGCACCAGAATACCGGCCCCATGGTCCGCAGATATACCGAGCCGGCGGCAATCACCTCGGCATCTTCGGCAAACAGCCGCATCCAGAAGCCCGGGAACAGCGCCGCAAATATCCCGATGCTGCCGTAGGCCAGGGTCGCGCTCAGCGCGGCAGACAAGGCCACCTGGCGGGCACGCTCGATGTCGTTGGCGCCGATGCAGGTGGCCACCATCACCACCGTTGCCGTTCCCAAGCTCAGCACGAAAGGATCGACTACCTGCTGCAGCCGGATTGCGGCGCCGAAGCCTGCCAGCACCGCCGTGCCGAAACTGCCGGCCAGGCCGGTGACGATGATCGCGGTGAGTTGCGATTGCACCGCCAGCAGGGTCGAGACGCCGCCCAGCTTCAGGATCGCCGCAAAACCGTCGCGCGACAGGACTGTTCCTTGCCAGTGCAAGCGGATGACGCTGGCCGCCGAACGCAGGTGACGGACATACAGCGCCGTGACAAAAGCGTAATACACGATCACCGCCAGCGCCGCACCCTTCATCCCCAGGCCGGGGATCGGCCCCGAGCCGAAGATCAGCAGTGGCGACAGGGGCAGCAGGACCAGGGAAGCCAGGACGGTGATGCCGGCCTGTACCTTGGTCACGCCGAGCCCGCGCAGGATCGCCGCCAGCACCACCACCAGCCACATCAGCGGCGCGCCGAAAAACAGCACATCGGAATACGCCAGCGCCGCTTCCAGGGCTGCGCCTTTGCCGCCCAGCATGCGGTAGAACGCGGGGCCGAGCAGAACCATTGCGATCGAGAAAGCGAAACCGCAAGCCAGGGCAATGACCACGGCATGCAAGGCGAGCGATTGCACTCTGTCCTTGTCGCCGCTGCCAGCGGCCTTGGCAATGGTGGCGGTGACGGCGCCACCCATGCCGCCGGCGGCCATCGACTGCATCAGGAAAACCGCCGGAGACACCAGCGAGGCGCCGGCCAGCGCCACCACCCCCAGCTTGCCAATGAACCAGGTTTCCAGCAGCAGCACGGCCGAGTACATGAACATTTGAATCATGACTGGCCATGCCATCGAAAAGAGCGTGGGCAAGATCGGCCCGGTCAAAAGCCGCTGCCGTTGCTGTTCCGCTGCCGTGGATGCGCTCATGCTGGCCTTTCTTGTTTTGAGGAGAATATTTCCCGGTTGCCTCCGGGGACATGTAACACAAACTTTCGGTGCTGCATGACGGCTTGCATGCGCCGGAATCCTCCCGGTAGCGAACCTGCATTTCTTGCGCGAACCCCATCCGGGAACTGCACTTGAATATACAAGACGCGACGCATGCTGAAAACGGTAACAACGCACACCGGTCAACCGGTATCGCCTGCAATGCCGTGAGGTGCATGCAAACGGGATGTCCGCGTTGTGTCTTGCTTGCGATCGCCGGCGTGAGCGGCGACCGCGAATGAAAGATAATCCATCGAGCCAAACAAACTTAAGGCAAGGCGTCCCGCTCAAAGGGTCCTTGCATTACGGTTTGATCCCCGGCAGCCGCAACACTGTTGTTCCGGGAAACCCTGAGCGCATCTTTGTCCGATGTTGCGGCATCAGACCAAAAGCTTGCTTGGCTCGATGGACTCTGCGGGCACCGGCAAGCCTTGTGAGGAAAGCTTGCCGATGCCGACCGAGCGTACTGCTACTACTGCAAAGAACGATCGTCTGGTCCGGTGTTGTCCGGGGACGGCCTCAAAACCAAGAGGACTTCACTGCTGGTAAAACAACTGCACACTTCCCAACGCTGAAAAATCAAAAAGCCCGGAGGTCCTTTCGGAGCATCCGGGCTTGTGAGCCTTGGCCTTTCGGCCTGTCGCTAGGATCTATCCATTTGCGACTCGGGGGTTTGCCCCGCGGATGCTGCAATCACTATTCCAACCCAGTCCAATAAATCGAGAAACGGAAGCTACCGGTTTGGATAGATGGCGCTTGGTTTTAATGACATTGACGACGGCCGCGACCATGACCGGTACGCGGACAGCCATATCGGCGACGGCGCACAGCAATGCCGGACCGAACGCGGTGCGTTCTTGTCGGGTCATGTTGTATTGCGCGGTGGTGTGCACGGTGGCTCCGTCGTCAAAGGTTGGGTTCTTGATTGAACCATGAGTCACAGTGTTACACAATGCCCAACAAAAAACAATCATTTGATGGACATTTATTGCGTTCAATGATGTTTTTTTGCGTCAAACGGGATTTTTCGGTACCATCGCGCCTGTCGTAGTGAGGTACGACTCATGAATCCAGCTATTGAAAATCCATCTTCCGCTGCGGCGGACCGCTATGTCGTGCTCAACGTGCGCGTGCTCATGGCCGACCGCAATGTCCGCTCCGTGGCAGCCCTGCAGCGCCTGCTGATTGCGGCCGGCGTCGACATTTCCAACCAACAGTTGAACCGCATCGTCGACAACCGCGCCACGCTCTTGAACCTGGATGTGGTCAATGGCTTGCTCAAGGTGCTGGAGTGCTCGGTGCATGAATTGTTTGGCGAGCTGAAAGTGCCGCGCAGGCCCGATGAAAACGGTAGCAGGTAAGCGCCATGTCCGACTTCGCTACGCTCACCGCCCTGCTGCTCAAGTTCCGTGACGAGCGCAACTGGAAGCAATTCCACACCCTGAAGAATCTCATCCTTTCACTGAACCTGGAATCGGCCGAGTTGCTGGAACTGATGCAATGGAAGACCGATGAAGAAATCGCTGCGCTGAAATCCGACCCGGCGTTCCGCCAGGCCTTGAAGGATGAGTGCGCGGATGTCTTGCTCTATCTTTTACTGGTGGCTGAGGACGCCGGCATCGACCTGAACGAGGCGGCGCTGGAAAAGCTTAAAAAGAATGCGGAAAAATATCCGGCTGATGAGGCTTACGGATCGGCGAAGAAATATACCCGGCTCAAGCAGTAGCCGAAGTATCAAAAGCATTACTTCTAATTCCTGTTTTTACAGAGCACGGCCGTGCCCCGTGAAGATACCGGATCCCCCCCGGTTGCTTACCCCACTGTTGTATTTTTTGAGATGGCTTCACTCTGGTATCGTGAACGGTGCTAGTCTTGTTGTTGTCCAATGGAAAATCATTCCAATCATGAGGCGCAGGTGAAAGAATGGCAGCACATATTCTGGCCCTAGACATTGCCGGCAATCCGTTCGACTGGATTGCTCCCCAAGATGCCGTGCTCTACTACGCCACCGGCAAAGTGGCGTGGGAGCTTGGCAGCAGGGATATTGTTTTCCGCGGCGGCTACTCGCGTGCCGGGATTCAATCCAGGATCAAGGTCAAACCAATCATCGCCATTGCCGGCAGCGAAATCATGGCACGCATGCTGCGCGCCGAACTGCCGCTGGGTAACCAGAACCATTTGCTGTTCAAGCGCGATCGCCACACTTGCGCCTACTGCGGCGGACGCTTCACGCACAAGGACTTGTCGCGCGACCATATCCAGCCGCAATCGCGTGGCGGCAAGGATAGCTGGATGAATTGCGTGACTGCCTGCCGCAGGTGCAACCAGGACAAGGGCGACTTGCTGGTGCAGCACTACCGTCCCTTGCTCTACGTGCCGTATGTGCCGTGCCGTGCTGAACATTACCTGCTGAGCGGCAGGAATGTGCTGGCGGACCAGCATGAGTATCTGGCGGCGCAGTTGCCGAAACATAGCCGCTTGTTGTGAGTTTTATTGACGCAGGTGTGCGTGTGAAAAACACAACGACAGCGCAATGAATCGTTTGACATCGCATTCGTGCAGTCGCAGAATCGCAACTCATCGTATTTTGATCAACAAATTTTTTCAGGAAAGGAACGACCATGCCGCGTAAGGCTATTAGTAGATTGAATCAAAGCTAGCCCCGCGCATGACTGCTCGGGGCTTGGCAAGCAATGCCAACCCGAGCCGGTCGTTCCTTCGAACCCCGGTGAGGAAACTCGCCGGGGTTTTTGTTTTTGCGAACCAGATTCGCAAGCAGAACACCGGCATGACACATCCAGGAAAATGTTATGCCTATCAAACCAGCCAAGCCGCGCAATCCGCATGCCCTGTCCGCCAGCCGGCGGCGCGGCAATGCCCACGGGTCGTACCGGCCCGAGCGGCGCGAACGGCGCAATGCCAGACAGGCATTGCGGCTGCAATTGAAACAAGATTTGAAAAAGGAGAATGAGCATGCGTGAAGACATGTTCAAGGTGATCGTCGAGCGGCCGCGCCGCGTCAACAGCAACGCTTACAGCGGCGACGGACGCCATTTTCGCAATCACGAAGATGCGCCTTTGAAGCTTGGCATGAAGCGCGGCTACGATGACCGTAAATGGTTCAATGAAAACCTGGCGCCGCTGCGGCGCTATCTGGAAAGCCAGGCCGGACGTCCGTGGACCAAGGTATATCGCGAGATCCGGGCTCATATCGATGCCCGCAGCACCGTCAAGCATCATATCCTGCAGCATCTGGAAGACTTCGTGGCGCTGCATGCGCGCTATGTCGATGGCGAGATCCTGCTGACTGGCGGCTGGCGCGGAACGCTCCAGCCATTGTCCGAAACGCCTTTCGAACTGTTCGTCGATCCGCGTACCGGCATACTGCGCCGCAATCGCCATCATGTCTCTTATGGACAGCGCCAGCGCGAAAAGAAGGCCCAGAGCAAGAAAGAACAGGCGGCAGTCCGGCGTGATCTCGGCCATGGCGTGCAGCTGCATTGCGTCGGTGACATCTGGTACCGGGTCGAGCTCGGCACATTGCCGGCGCCACGCACCGAAGTGCGCAGCGTGGATGGCAAGTGGGTGCAGGAACAAGTCTTCGACAGCTGCCGCGATGTCTTGCGCAAGGAATGGGTATCGCGCCGGCACGGCGACCAGGCCGCTCCGGGCGGCAAGCCGAGCAATCAGGAAATGTTCGGCCGTCCGGATTGCTACGCGGCGGCGAAGCGGCAACTCAATTCGAAGGAATTGCAAAAATTCGGTCTGCAATCATGACCGGGCGGCGTGCCTTCTGCCGCATGCAAAGAGGGTAGATTGAATGGAGACACATCATGAAACACAAACATCAAGACCAGCAAGCCTGCTTTCGAGGTCACCAGCAAGCGTAGGAAAGGTTTCCCGTCCGAGACGCAAGTCAAGCGCGGCTACCGGGTCGTCCATGGCGACAAGGAACTGCTGGAAAAACTCGGCCGGAACGATCCTTGCCCCTGCGGCTCCGCGCGGCCGTTTCAAGAAATGCTGCATGGCTTCTGGCTGCTTTTGACGGCGCCAACCGGCGGGATTATTTCCGATAGGCGGCAGTAAAAGGCTGCAGCAGGCAAGCTGCAGCCTTTTTTCTGTTGCAGAAAACGCCGCCGGAAGCTTGCTGTTTGATAAACTTCCCGCAGATCAAGCATTTGAAAAGCCGCAGGCGCTCCAGAGCCGGTATCCGCAGCTTGCTTTTTTCCACCGCTTCCCAAGCCCGATAACCCATGCTCTTGCTCGAACTGGTTCTGCTGCTGATGATTTGCGCCGTTGCCCTCAGCTGGCTGGCGCGGCATTTCAAACTGCCCTACCCGATTGCCCTGGTCATCGGCGGCGCACTGCTGGGCTTGATCCCGAACCTGCCGCAATTTCCGTTCGATCCGCAACTGTTGCTGGTGGTGGTCTTGCCGCCGGTGTTGTATCAGGCGGCATTGCTCACGTCCTGGACCGACTTCAAGGCGCATATCCGCCCGATCAGCCTGCTGGCCATCGGCCTGGTGATCGCCACCACGCTGGCAGTCGGCCTCACCTTGAAGCTGATGGTGCCGGCGGTGCCGTGGCCGGTTGCCTTTGTGCTGGGTGCGATCGTCTCGCCGCCGGATGCGGTGGCAGCGACAACCATCCTCTCGCGCCTGAACATCCCGCGCCATGTCGTCACCATCCTCGAAGGCGAAAGCCTGGTCAACGATGCTTCCGGCCTGGTGATCTACAAATTGGCAGTGGCTGCCGTGCTGACCGGGACGTTTTCATTTGGCGAGGCCAGCAGCCAGTTCGCCATGGTGTCGGCCGGCGGCGTGATCGTCGGCATCGTGCTGGCCCATGTATACATCACCGTGCACCGCCGTCTGGGCGACCCGTTCATCGAAGTCATCACCGTGCTGACCATTCCCTACGCCGCCTACATGGCGGCGGAATACCTGCATGTGTCTGGCGTGCTGGCGGTAGTGGCGGCGGGGCTGGTGCGCGGCAGGTATGCGCCCGAAATCGTTTCGGCGGAAATGCGCATCATGGCGCGCTCGGTGTGGAATGTGATGGTCTTCATCCTGAACAGCCTGGTGTTCATCCTGATCGGCAGCCAGATGTCGGATATCGTCAACAACCTGAGCCGCTATCCCTTGTCGGAACTATTCATGCTGGGTTCGCTGATCAGCGCGGTGGCCATCGCGGTCCGCTTTGCCTGGGTTTTTCCGGTAGCGTATCTGCCGCACTGGTTGAGCGGCAGCCTGCATGACAAGGAACAAAAGCCGCACAACCGCGAGCTGACAATCATCGGCTGGTGCGGCATGCGCGGCATCGTTTCGCTTGCCGCGGCGCTGGCGCTGCCGACCACTCTGCCCAATGGCGAGCCGTTTCCGGCACGCGACCTGATCGTCTTCCTGACTTTCTTTTTCATCGCTACCACGCTCATCGGCCAGGGATTGACCCTGGGGCCACTGATCCTCAAATTGAAAGTGGATGCCGGCCGCAGCATGGATGAAGAACAGGAACATATCCGCAGCGCGATGGGCATGGCGGCCATTTCCGCCATCGACAGCCATTTGGCCGAGGCAAAAGCGCCGGCCGAATGGGCCGACCCCTTGCGTATCGAAATCGCCAATGGCAGTGCGCCTTCCATCCCGGACGGGGCAGAGTCGGCGCTGAAAGAGACGATGCTGCTGGAACTGCGCTGCGTGGCAATCAAGGCCAAGCGCCGCGAATTGATCCGGCTCTGGCGCGAGAATGAAATCAGCGACGAAGTCATGCGCCACCAGGAAGAAATCCTGGATTACCAGGAAGCACAGCTGTAAATGAATCGCTGCCAAACGCAAAGCGCTGCAAATAAAAAGCCGGTATCAGCCGGCTTTTTATTTTTCGTCAGCGTGAAGCCTTATTGTAGTCAACGCGCAATCACGGCTGGGTTCTGGGTGGCATTGACAGTGACGCGTTCGCCCACCCGGAATTGCTGGCCGCCGGCAGCCAGGTCGTAAGTCTGACGTTGCCCATCGTCGAACTGGACAGTCACCACCTGTCCCGCTGAAGCTGCGCCAGAAGTCACCGTGCCGCCGCTGCTGCCCATGCGCTGGCTGGTGGTGGCAGTACTCAGATCCACGACGGAAACCACGGTGCCGGTACGGATGGCTGGTGCCGCTTGCGAAACGGTTGTGGTTTGCGCCGGCGGCACGACGACCACGGCAGTCGAGGCCGGTTGCCGGGAAGCACAGCCGGCAACAGCGAGGGTTGCAACAATGGCTGCCAGGGGCAGGAATTTTCGATACTGTCTCATACGCACCTCTTTAGTAAACGCGACCGGATCGGCTATGGCAATGCCAGCGATCAGGCAGCGTGACGATGTGATACCCAATACTTGAGGAAGCGATCAGCCGTCACCGAAAAAATGCGCTCAGCCTGGTGATGATCTTTACGCCTTCCATCAAGCGCGCCAGCCGGCCGGTGGTGCTCGAGGATGGTTCAAGCCTTCGCAGGTAAGCATGTATGTTTTTACCTGCCGGGGAGTTTCATTCTTTAACCAGTTCGTTCCACCAACAGTTCGGCTTCAGAATCATTGACTGTGATATGAGTGGCAAGTTCGATAAAACCGCTGCTCACCGTATGATTGAGCAATGGCAAATGCCGATCATGTCGATGCGATTCCGGATTATTTGAAACGAGGAAAGGAAGGAAGTGACACTCTGCCCGCAACTGCTTGCAGAGTGCTTTCCATCAGGACAGACTCATGCAGCTGCACGCGCCAGGGAGGAGTCTTGTTTGTCGGCAGCATCGTTGGCCGCTTCCGTCTTGGTTTCTTCTTTGGCGATGCCGCCCAAGGTCTCGACCAGATGCGTGATCAGCTGGTTGAGCTCGCCAGTCATCAGGGTGAAATCGGAATCGAATTTTTCCGCTTCATCGGCGCTGTAGCCGACATCGGTTTCCTTCAATACGTCCAGCGCCGCCACGCGCCGGATCGTCAGGTTGTCTGTCAATACAAACGAGATGCGGTCATTCCAGGTCAGCGCCAGCTGGGTGCAATGCTTGCCGGCGGCAATATGCTTTTGCACATCGGCGATATCCACCGACAGCTTCACGTACTTCACCTTGCCCTTGCCTTCGCCGCTTGACGACAGTTCGATGTGGTCATCAATCGTCAAGCCGGCCGGCGCCGCATCGTCGGTCAGCCAGCAAGTCATGGCGATCTTCGGCGGAGTGTGCGTCTGCAGCGGTTTGCCGGGGAAATCATTGGCGATCGATTTGATCAGTCGGGTCATGACTTCTTGCGCCCGGGTGGCGCTGGAAGTGTCAATCGCCAGCCAGCCATTGACCGGATCGATCCAGACCCGGGTGCGGCTCTTGATCGAAAAGGCGCGCGGCAGCAATTCATCGGTCACGTCTTCCTTGATTTCCTTCATCTGCTTGCGGCCCGGCTTGTAGCCTTGCTGCTCCTCGATTTCGGCGGCGCGCACTTTCGCGTATTCCTTGATGACCGAAGCCGGCAGCAGCTTCTTTTCCGTGCACAGGGTCAGCAGCAGTTGCTTGCCGACGGCATGGACCAGGCTACCGCCTTCGATTGGCGGCGCCCAGCCGGTCGAGGTCATCTCGATGCTGGAGCATTCGGCAAAGGCTTGCGTTGCCAATGCATCGGCCAGTTGTTCGACCGACATGTTCCAGTTTTTCGGGAGTGTGCAAAGGCGCAGATTCTTGAACCACATATTTCATTCCTGATTGTTGCAAAACGAACTGGCAACGATAACGGAATCAACCGGAAAATGGGTCGGTTGGTGCGCAAAATTTTTTGCTTGACGGGCTGGATTTTGGCGGGCAAAAAAAATGTCATCCAGGCCGCCGGAGCGGCGCCGGATGACAAACGAGGAGAGACAACGTTGATACGGGGAAGGCTTACTGCCTCAATTCTTTGCGGCGGAAATCATGACGCTCGACATGGCGCTGTAGACTTTGGTCCAGGCGTCTTTCATCTGAGGCGTAAAGGCCGGCCCCAGCCCCTGTTCGAGCGTTTTCAGCAGGGCGTTGCCCACGGTTTGGTAATGCTGGTCTGTCACACCATAGGCCACATGACGCTTTCCCATGTTTTGCAAAATGGGGATCAGCGTATTCGGATCATTGAGCTTGCCGACCGCAGTGCTGATCATTTGCATCAGTTTCTTGCCTTGCTCTTCCATGTTCCCGTGGAACAGCGGCTGCAGCGAAGGGTCGGCTTCGAAAAGGTTTTGGTAAAACAGTGCAGCCGCCTGCGGCGCGATCGGCTCCACGGCATTCCAGGATGACTGGACGGCGACGACGGTTCGATTTTTCACTTTATTTTCTCCCTGTCGGATGCATTGCATCCATGACTGCATTCTGGCAGGCAGGCGATTGCGGCAACAGTAAAAAATCAGCGGAGAATTTGTGAAGAATTCACATTTGAAGCAGGATTCGAGTAGCCAGACACGGCAAGCGATGTGTTATTCCAGTCCCTGGATGCGTTCCCAGGGAATCGGCACCGTGTACTCATAGTCATGCTCGATGGTGCCAAGCGGAGTCGGTTGAAAGCCGACCCGGTCGATATCCTGCGCCACATGGCCGAACAAGGTGTTTTTCGATTTGCGGTCGCGGATCAGGACCTGCAGCATGTTGGTGGATGCGTTCACCGTCATCTTGTAACTGACCCCGCCGAAATACAGGTAGATGTCGTTGCCCATGCCGACATTCTGTTGCGCATACATGAACTTGCCGAAAGCTTCCATCATGGAGCCGGTCTGGTCCGGACTGTGGGCGTAGGAACGGAAAGCCGGCTTGCCCTTCTTGTCCAGCGGCACCCACAGCTTGCTGATGTCAGTCTGATGCTGGTTTTCCATCGCAAAAATGCGCAAGATTTCGTCATTGATGCGCGAACTCATGATCGCCAGTGTCAGGGCATGTTGCATGCCGAAGCGGCGGTATTGCAAGCCTTCGCCGGTGGCGAATTCATAGAGCAGAATCGCCATGGTGGCGGAAGAGCTGCTCAGGAAATATGCTTGCTTCTGTTCTTCCTTCAGGCTGGCGACATTTTCCAGACGGCTCTTGGCAAAGTCGATCAGCATCTTTGCTGCATCGTTATCGACATGCGGCAGCACGCTGCGCTGCCCGGGCGCGCCGAGCGCCATCTGGTTCATGCGGGCGATCAGCTGGTCGACCCGCTTTGCCGGGTCGGAAGGCCGCAAGGGAAATTGCGTGCCGATCTGTTCGCCAAATTGCGCCTTGATTTTTTCCTGTTCGGCAGTGCGCCGATGGATCAGGATCTCGCCGCTGCGGATCAGGTTTTCATTGTCAATCGCGACCGATTCGCCATTGACGATGCGCAGGAACTTGCCGGCCACATCCAGCGTGCCATCGATGGCCAATGCATATTTGGAAAGCCAGTCATCCCGGCTGACAACGATCCGGCCGTCCGGCGCCACATCGACATAAAAGCTGCCGAAGTAATAGCGGATGACGCCCTGGGCCATGGTCTCTTGCCGTCGGTTGCGGTCGGCATCGCGGCCTGGCCAGGGCAAGGGTTTGAGCGCTTCTTCCCGGGCGCGCCGCACGCTGTCATCAATGGCGGCATCGGCAGTATCGCCGGCAGGGCGCGCCATCAGGTATCTCCGTCATCGACGGCGGTTGTCGTACTGGCTGATGCCGCGGCCGGCGCTGCTTCGGCAGCGACATGCAGCACCAGCTTGTCGGCATGGCCGTAGGGCGTCGGGTCATCCAGCAACCCGGCCGTGATGAGCGAAGTCAGGCGCGCTGCTTCCGCTTCGTCGTGATCGGCTTGTGCATGCGCCTGACGCAGCTCTGCCTCGGCGCGCTCCAGATCGAGTTCGCGGTGTGCCATGACAAAGTCATCGGCGCCATTGCACTGGCCCAGCAGCGGCTCGACCACCACGGCTGGCGAGGGCAGCATGACCTCGATGCGTTTCGTCACAGCCTCATCCTTGCAATTCTTTTGCCACTCCGCCATGCCCTTGGGATCGAAGCCCAGCTTTTGCGCCAGCGCCAGATCGAGCACGCGCAATGCGCCGCGGTCCAGGTCGAAACTGTAAAAGCGCAACTCGAACAAGCCCGGCGGCAAGCCGAGCGCCAGCAAGCGCTGCTTGATGCGGTTGGGATCGTATTGCGACCACAGCACCTGGTGATAAAAGAAAATCCGTTCCGAGATGTGCGTGCGCAGGGCTTCCACGGCGACCTCGGCCTCGGCGGTTTCCTGCATGCGCTGTTCGTTGCGCAAGCGCTCGGCCACCTGTTGCGACAAGGCGTAATCCGATTGCGGGCCGCTGGCCAGCGCCGATGCCGGGTCGGCCTGGATCGCCGGCGCCAGCGATCCATCCAGCTTGGTGAACACCTTCTTGATCTTGCTCTTCAAGCCGCGGTCGTCCGGTATCAGGTCGAGCCCGGCCAGCTCCAGCGCGGTCAGGATGGCAACCACGGCGGCGATGACGATATGCGACAGCGGCGGCGCCACACCGGAAAAAGTGCCGGCCGCCACTGCGGTACAGATGACGATGGCGGCATTGACCTTGAGGAATTCCGCTTCGACATCGCCCAGCCGCCCGCGGAAATCCTCGACCGCATCGGCCACATCGGCGCGGCTGGTCTTGTCGACGTTTTGCCAACGTTCTTCCAGCAAGGCCAGGGCATCGGCAATAGTCACCGAAATCAGCTTGATCAATTCCCAGTACAGCCAGGAGCCGACGCCCTGCTCGCTTTGCTGCGCGCCGCTCAGTTCGCGGTACACCGTCAGCAGCGAATCGACCGCCTTCACCACGCCCTTGAGCGCGGCATCTTCCGGGGCGCCTGCATCTTCTGCATCGGCCTGGTTTTCCAGATCTTCCACCTGCATGGCGCGCAGCAAATCCGCCGCATGCAGCTTGCGCGCGGCATCGAAGCCACGAGCCAATACATCGCAGGGGATCAACGGCCGCAGCGCGCATTCATTCGCCAGCAGCCATTCCAGGGTGATGGCCGTCTGGTATTCCAGCGGTACGAACAGGAACAGGTCGACCCGCGCCGGCCGTGAAATGATTTCCCATTTTTCGATGATTTCGTAATAGCAGTAAGTCAGCGTATTGCAGCGGTTGGGGTTGGCCAGGGTTTCCGAGCTGGAGCGTTCGATGCCGGACTCGACCGATTCCTCGACCGTGGTCGAGCGGGTGGTCTTGATCGACTCCAGCGCCTTCATGGTGTTTTCAGTGATGAATTCCGAGCCGCGTTCCAGGGTATTGGTCGAGCCGCTGGAAATGGTGTTCGATACGCCGAGATTGCCGCCCAGCGTCACCGGCACTTGCCCGGCCGGGATGGTCACGCTGTTGAGCGTGGCGGAAGGATTGAAGGTGGAATTCGATTGCACCACGAACTGCTTCTTGGACGCCAGCGACCAGCGGTCATTGGCGCCGATTTCCAGCGTGCGCGCCTCTTCCAGCGCTTCATTCAGGGTGCGTTTGGAAAAACGCTTTTCCCAGGTGCGCAGCGTCATTTGCCGCGTCGCCGGATACAGGCCCAGCGGCGCCGACCCCAGCAGCCGGCCGCGATGCTGGGAAAGCCGGGTCCAGGTTTGTTCGTATTCGATGCCGAGCGCCCATACCGGCTCATACAAGGGACGCCCCTGCTTGAACCACAGGTTGGTCAGCCACTCCTTGCGCTGCGTGGCGATCTGGGCGGCTTGCTTCTTGCCGATCTTGGCGAAGTTGCGCGGGAAGTGAAGGGGGGTGATACTGGTCCGGGTCGCAGCCGGCAAGCTATCGTATTTCACCGCTTTTAATGGCAGCACCGCTTCGCGCAGCGGGTCCTTGTCGCTCATGCACCAGAGAAATTGCAAATAACGCGTGCGTTCGATTTCATCGGTTGCCGCGAAAGCCGGGCAGCTGGCTTCTTCTCCCATCCTGTTTCCCCTTGTATATAAGAGCAATCAAAGGAAAAGGCTTTGGAAGTATCAGCCCCTGTCTTTTTATTGCTTTGCGGTTATTAGTTGCCTGAGTGGAGGAACAAGTATGAGCGGGCGCAAGTTTGATTGTTTGATCTGGATTAAACCTCACAGGTATGCCAAACGGCATTTTTACCCTTATATAATGCTTCTATTCAATTTTACGGAGGCTCTTCCATGACTACCCGCCTGCAAGCCGCTGCCTTTGGCGCCATCCTCGCCTTCTTTCCTGTTGCCGCCTTTGCCACGGCCGAAGAAGTAGCCGGCAAGGCTGCCAGCGCCACCAACAAGGGTCTCACCAAAACGGAAAACGGCGTCAAGCACGGCTTGCAAAAAGCAGCAGGCGGCATTGAGCGCGGCGGCGCGGCCACCGGCCGTGCGGTATCGAAGACCGCCAAGAAGCTCGGCTTGCCGGCATCTTCGGCCAGCGCTTCTTCGGTGCCGATGGGGGACGTCAAGGGCAAGCAGGAATAAACCTTCAATGGCTGCCGCAGGCGCAGCCGTTTTTCAAACAATTTCCGGAACACCTTGAATGGAGACAACCATGACAATACCGATGAACGCAGTCGGCTTTCACCAGATGGGTACAGGCGATGAATTCAAGGAATTGATCAGTGAAATGATCGCCGGCGCCAACATGTTTTCTTCGCTGCCGACGGAAGATGTGCAATCGCTGGCGGATTACCTGCAAGGCTATCGGATTGCTTCCGGCACGATCGTATTCCGGGAAACCGACCCCGGCAGTTTCATGTTCCTGCTGATCCGCGGTGAAATGGAACTTTACAAGGCCAATACCGAAGGCCATGTCCAGGATCTGGTCAATGTTGTCCGCGGCAATACCGTCGGCGAAATGTCGATCATCGATCAGCAGGCGCGTTCCGCCACCTGCATCGCCCGGGAAGACAGCCTGGTGCTGGTGCTGAGCCGGCAGAATTTCGAAACCATTCTCCACAAGCATCCCGAACTGGCCGTGCAACTGCTGTTGCGGCTTGCCAAGCTGCTCAGCCAGCGCTTGCGCGCCCAGAATGTGCAAATGGCCGATTTCGTCGGCGGCCAGGATATCTTCGACTGATGCTGTTAAGCTGGCAGATTGCCCAGGCTCGTGCTTGACTGTCGTGAAGTACCGACGCCGATGGCGCCCAGGCTCTCCGACATTTGATGGCAGCTGAGTGCGCAAGCCCGGCACGCCTGCACGCAGTCATCCATCTCGCCGATCTGTTCGCAATTCTCGGCACAGGCATCACAGACAGCCGCACAAGCGGCACATACCTGGGCATGCAGTGGCGACGTGCTCAGCATGAAATCGGCAGCGGTGCGGCAGATTTCCGAACAATTCATCATCAGCCGGAAGTGTTCCGGCTCGACATGCCTGCCACCCGCTTGCAGGCAATGGCTCATCGCCATTTCCTTGCAGGTGCGGTAACAGTGAAGACATTCATCGATGCATTGCTGCATCTCGCGACGCGATGATATGGCATGCATGCTGAATCCTATGCGGTTTTGCCCGCGCTTTGATCGTTGACGATGGCTTGTTTGGCTTCTTTTCCGGTAATCGTCTTGCCTTGCGGCGCGCGTTTGGTGTTCCGGAATTCGCTGTACCTGGTGCCGGACTTGTCGGCGGGATACTTGTTTTTGGTGTTGCTTGCCATGACTGTCCTCGCATGAAAAGAGAGATGGAATATCTCCCTTAGTCATGTAAGCTTTGCCAAGGTTGCAGGTGTTGCATAGATAAATTTCCGCTGCAAGGCATCTGCAGTCAGCGAAAACATTCTGCAGCTTCATGCCGGCGCCGGGAGCTGCATACACAGCCGGTGCCTCTCATTCCACAGTAATTTTTTGTTGTATGCCGGTTTTTTTCTTGTGCTCGTTTACCAGATCACTGATGTCTGTACGGTTGAGTCGTTTGGTGAAATCGGCGGTCTCCATTCCCAAATCATTTTGAAGCGTCACATCCGCCCCGCGCTCCAGCAATAGCTTGACGGTATAGAAATGACCTTCGTAGGCGGCGACCATGACGGGTGTCGTATGGTTGGGGGAGCGGGCATCGATGTCGGCGCCCCGCTCGAGCAAAATCTGGACAATCTTGTTCTTGCCGCCGGCTGCTGCATAGTGCAAGGGGGTCCAGCCGGAGCGGTTGATGGCGGCGCCTTTTTTCAGCAAGATATCGAAAGCGGGTTCATTGCCCCGGTAGGCGGCGATCATCAGAGCGTTATTGCTGTTGCTGGCTCTGGCTTCGATGTCGATGCCGGGTGCATTGACCAGGGTGTCGAACACACGCATCGATCCCTCCAGCAAGGCAACAATCAAGCCGGTGTTGCCGCGGTATTTATCCGTTACATTGGGGCTCATGCCCTGCTGCAAAAGAGAACGGATTTGATCAGCGTTATCCATTTCAGCCGCCTTGAAAAAATCTTCAGTGGCGTCAGCCTTGGCGACCGGTATCTGGAAAGCCAGCACACAAGCCAATACGCCCATTTGCCAAAAGCCGCACATGGCCGATGGTTGGGAAGGGGAAGGCAATCTTTCGGGTATGGCATCAGCAGGGTTGTGGCCGGAAAAGACGGCACGCAAAGCATGAAAAAACTGGTTCATTTCAATGCACCCTTTCAGTAAGAGGGGCTGGCAAGGCAGAGGATGGGGGGCCATTCAGGAAATTTCTTGTCGACGCCAACGGCACGCAAACGGGCGCCTCGCTTAAAGATAGCAAGCAATGTGGGGAAGCTTCAAGGATATTTAGCGGTAAATTTAGCGGGAAAGTGTCAACTTGCCGGTAGCGGCAAGGAATCGCGCGCGTTGGTGATGTATGGCGGGAGCATTGCATTGCTCCCGATGTCATTTTTTCATAAGCCGATTGCCACCGAACCTTTTTGCCCTTGCTGAGCTCACTACAGTCATCGCTTCGGATTTGCCAGGTTGGCCATGTTGCTGAAAAACATGATTGCGGCAAATAGGATACTGTTACAACCCTTGCACCCATCAGCGCACCAGGTATTCCCCCGATATGCCAGCAACAAATGACGCCCCGGTTTCCACCCTCTCCCGCCTGACCCGCTTTGCCCCGGCCTTGTTTGTCGTTTTATGGGCGACCGGCTTCATCGGCGGCAAGCTCGGTCTGCCCTATGCCGAGCCGCTCACTTTCTTGCTGATCCGCTTCATCATCGTGTTGCTGATCCTGGTTCCGCTAGCCTTGATCCTGCGCGCACCCTGGCCAAAAAATCCGCAAGAGTGGGGGCATGCCGCCGTCGCCGGCTTGCTGCTGCATGCCGGTTATCTCGGCGGCGTCTTCAGTGCGATCCATCACGGCATGTCGGCCGGCGTCACGTCCCTGATCGTCGGCTTGCAACCGGTGCTGACTGCCATCCTCGCTGCCGTCTGGTTCCGCGACAAGGTCACGCGGCGGCAATGGCTGGGGCTGGTGCTGGGGTTTGCCGGCGTGGCGCTGGTCGTCTCCGGCAAGATCAACCTGCAGGCAGGCGACGCGACTTCGCTATCGCTGACACTGCTGGCGCTGGTATCGATCACCCTCGGCACCCTGTACCAGAAACGCTATTGCCAGAACCTGAACCTGTTGAGCGGGAACGTGATCCAGTTCAGCGCCTGCGCGCTGCTGTACCTGGTGCTGGCGCCGGCGCTGGAAACCATGCAGGTGCAATGGACTGGCCAGTTTGTCTTTGCCCTGTGCTGGCTGGTGTTCGTCCTGTCGATCGTTTCGATCATGCTGTTGTATGTCTTGATCCGCCAGGGTGCGGCGACCCAGGTGACTTCGCTGTTCTACATGGTGCCGCCGGCAACTGCCATCATGGCCTGGCTGATTTTCGATGAGACGCTGAATGGCTGGGCCATGCTCGGCATGGCAATTTGCGCTGCCGGCGTGTATCTCGTGGTGCGCCAGCCCAGAAGCGGTTGAGGAAACTTCGATTCCTCCATATAACACTGTCGGGCAGGCGCCAATGCCCGGTTGGCCACTCTCCAAACGGAGCGTCCTTCTGCTGCCAGAGGCTGAAAAATCCTTGGTATGATTTACCTGGCATGGCGGGCAGCCATGCCACATAGACAGGGCAGCCAACTGCCCGCAAAAACTTCCCGGAGACATCCATGCGTAACCGTATGCACCTCGCGCTTGGCGCACTTGCCGCCACCCTGTTCGGCGCCGCCACGCACGCCGCCACCATCATCGAATCCGAAGCCGGCCCTGCCCGCTTCAAATCGCTGATGACCGTGGAAAACGGCAAGGCCAAGATGCAATCCGACCCGGTCAACTACATCCTGATCGACCCCAGTGGCGGGCAATTCCTCTACATCCTGCAGGAAAAGAAACAGATCGTCGACATGAATGCCGCGCTGCCGGCCGACCCCGGGCGCAGCACGGCGACTGCTGCGCCGTCCAAGGTCAAGCTGGTGCGCAAGGGCGCCGGTCCGAAAATCGCCGGCTTTCCAACCCGGCGCTATCAGCTGTTCGCCAATGGCGCGTTATGCCTCAACACTTACCTCTCGCCCGAAGCGATGGCGCGCAGCGGCTTGAAAGAATTTCACGCCGATTTCGCCCGCATGCAAGCCAGGCAAAAGCAGGCCGGGCGAGCGGCAGGCATGCAATACACGCCCTGCGAAGATGCGCAGGATGTACTGGCGGCTCGCTACCCGGAACTGGGCCTGGCCATGCGCACCGTCGATGCTGCGGGGCAGTTGCGCCAGGAAATCGTGAACATCGAAACCGGTGCGCCTGTTGCAGCCAGTCTCTATCTATTGCCGCAAGGGTTCAGCCGGGTGACGCATGAAGAATTCCTGCGGCAGATGGAAGGCGGCGGCAATGCCGCGCAAGAGGCACCTGCCGTGATGAATAAAGGCGGCAGCTAGTCATTATGCTGTAGCCGCCTACGGGAAACCCGCCACTCCGAGGGTGGGTCAAAAGAAGACAAGGCTTGAAACACTTGTCTGTAGTACTAGTTGTGTCCGGCTTCGAGCTGCTGTTTCAGCGCCCCCATTTTTTCGCCCAATGCAACCAGATCAATCTTGCGCTTCCGGACTTCGGGAAACATTTCTTTTTCTTCTTCGCCGACGTGGTGTTCGATTTGCTCGGATAACACCTTCAGCTTTGCATCATAGAGGTCGTCGCCGGGATCCATCTCGCTGATTTCGCTCATCAGGGTTTTGGCGCTTGCATGCTCCACGACGGCTTCGTCCATCAAGTCGCCATCTTTCAGAGGGCCGCGGACAGCCGGATAGAAAATCTGTTCTTCGAGTTCCGTATGAATCGTCAGCTCGCGACAAATCTGCTCTGATACCTTTTTCTTGTTGGCCTTGGAGCGGTCACTCAGCGCTTCAAACTGTGCAAACAGGGCCTTCACTTTTTTATGGTCATCGACCAGCATGGCGATCGCATCATTTTCGGGAGTTTTCATATGCATTCCTTTTTTGCGCACGGTTGCGCGCATGGTTAAATTTTGTGAGGCGGATTAAATGTATTCGGCCGCATCATGAGGGGCGTTCCAGGCACTCTGGCGGCGATGAGCCGGCGCGCCACGCCCTTGATATTGTCTTCAAAGGCATGGAAGATATCCATCTGGTTTGCCGCGGCGGCATTCATGTTTTTCTGTGCAGAGAGCTGGTTGAGCGCTTCATCCGTGACCAGGCATTCGCGCTTGAGCGAATCGACTTTCACGGTAAAGAGCACTCCTTTGCTGGTCAAAAGTGGTTGTGGCGTGGCGTGACTCATGATGAGTTCCTTGTAAAAATTTGTGAGATAAGGACACGATGCCTGCCGCACTGGCATGAACGCCGTGGCCGCAAATACGTGGAAGGTGAGGCATGAAAGGAAAATACACAGCCCCGGAATAAGAACCGGAAACTGGATTTCTACCGGGATGAGCCCTTGCAAAGCTTGCTCAATGGGAGAGGATGGTCCGCAAGAGGCTTTGAGAGAAACAGTTTGCGGACATCAATGAAGCATGATGTCAGCTGCTTGTATGACAATGAAATGCGGATTAAGTTTTACCGCAAAACAAATAGTGAAAATGCCATCACCCAAGATGGTGTGCGATCCGGCAATTCAAGTCTGACGAGCCAAAAGATTTGCCACAGACCGCAAGACTTCGGGATGATGGACCATGCCCATGTGGCTCACGCCGTTGACTTCGATATTGCAGTGATGCCGCGACTCCTGGCCCTGGCATCCTTGCCACGCCACCACGCCATCGGTTTGCGAGTAAATCGATGCGGAAGGCACGGGCGGCTGTATTTTCAAACGCTCCAGCAAGGCTTCACTCAGCGGGAAGGCGCCGCTGTTGAAGCGGGTGAAAACCCAGCCGGCATGGGTGATATCCGATTTGCCCATGAATGGCGTTGCCAGCGTGACGACTTGCCGTACCAGTGCCGGATATTTTTTTGCAAGCTCGCGGGCATAAATGCCGCCCAGACTCCAGCCAATCAGGGAAACGGAACGGCCATAGCGCGCATGAATCTGCTGCAACTGTTCTCCCAGGAGCGCAAGCCATTGATCAAAATCGGCATCGGGTCCTTGATTGATGCCCTGTTCCCAATCGTGGATTGCATAACCCAGTTGCTGCAGCCGACTGCGAAAATCAGCTGTTGCGGCGCCACTGGCTGCAAAGCCTGGAAACACGATCACCGGATGGCCATCGCCGCGCGGCAAAGACTTCACCGGGCTCATCATGCCCGCAACATAATCGGATACTGCGCGAAGCGGCTCCAGTGCGAGCAAAAGCGCTGAGGGCGGTTGAAGCTTGATGATGTCGATAAATTTCTCCGTCATGCCGACCCGGATGGGCTGCATCAAAAGTATGCACGCATTTACAGAGATGCGCTTACTGAATTCACAGCAAGAGATGAAAGAAAAGACTTTCGGGCGGCAACATTGCGCTGCCATGCGTGTCGGATCAGGTTTGCTTGATAAACGCACATTATCAAATGCATATGAACCTATCGTCGAGTTCCTGATCGTACAGTAGTGCCGCGGCATACGGCGGCACTACTCTATTGTTATTCATTATCGTACTGGACACTCTCGTGACTACCGCCTCTTCTTCTCTCAATGCCAATGTGCTCGCTCAAAACCCCTTTCTCGCCTTGTCGACAAAGATTTTTAATCTCTATAGCGACGCCATTCAGAAAAACCTGGAAAACCTGACCATCAGCTCGGCACAGATTATTCAAGAACAGACTCTCAAGGCGTGGGCCAATGCCGCACAGTCGTGCAGTGAAGCGCTCGCGCAAAACGCCATTGCCAGCCAACAGCAAGCCATGGCACGCATCACGCAGGCGAATCAAAAAGCGTTCGGCATGCTGACCTGGGATCTGGTCCCCTTCAAGATGTAGCAGGACTGGCATGCGGGAAGGGTTCTGCTTGACGTACGGCGCGCCTGCCGGCAGACCTGTGTGCCCGTGAATCCTGACGCTGCTTCACGGGCCATGCCGCCATTTTGCCTGCATAAGCCGGGCAGCAAGGGTGGTCAGCCCATCCCTTTCACCTTCTCTCCACTCCCCAAACGGAGCGTCCCTCTATTGCCAGAGACTGAACAATCCTTGGTATGATTTGCCGGATTCAGTTGTTGGTCAGACATGTTTCATCAATGTCGCGTCGCCCGCGCACAAGCGCGGATGATGCATTGATGAAGGCGTTTTAATAAAAAGGGCGCCCTATCGCCCGCAGCAAACTCTTCCCGGAGACACCATGCGTAATCGTATTCATCAAGTGCTTGGCGCGCTTGCTTTCGCCATGCTCGCAGCACCTGTCATGGCACAGACCGGCGCCTTGAAGCAATACAAGATCGACCCCGAGCATGTTTCCGTATCCGGCATTTCATCCGGAGGCGGCATGGCGGTGCAGCTGCATGTCGTGCATTCTGCGCTGTTCAAGCGCGGCATCGGCCTGGTTGCCGCGCCGCCGTATTACTGCGGCGAAGGCAACCTGATGACTGCCCTGTCCAATTGCGTGCAACCTGCTGATGGCAGCAAGTTCCGCACCGATGTCTTTGCCGAGACGGCCAAAGCCTGGTCGGGCAAGAGCATCGATGATGTCGACAACCTGGCTGACTCCAGGGTCTATATTTTCAGCGGCACTAAAGATGTCACCATCAAGCCAACCGTGGTCGCGGAAAACCGCATCTTCTACAGCAAGTTCACCAAAGAAAAAAACATCGTCTACAAAAACGATATCCCTGCTGCCCATGCCATGATTGTCGACACGGGCAAGACAGCCTGTGATGTGTCCGAAGAACCGTACATCAGCAACTGTAATTTCGACTTGCCCGGCGCAATGCTTAACTGGATCCATGGCAAGCTCAAGCCGCGCGTGCCCTCGCTGCCGGCCAACCTGCTCAAGTACAACCAGGATGAATTCCGCGGCGCCACGCGCGACAGCGATGCCTTCGATTCAACTGCCTGGATCTATGTGCCCAGCGCTTGCCAGAGCGGCGAAGAATGCAAGCTGCATGTCGCTTTGCATGGCTGCCAGCAAGGACAATCCTATGTTGGCGACAAGTATGTGAGAAATGCCGGCTACAACGAATGGGCGGAAGCCAACAAGATCATCGTGCTGTACCCGCAAGTCTCTTCCAGCGGCAAGCTCGGCACCCCGACGCAAAATCCGCTTGGCTGCTGGGACTGGTGGGGCTACAGCGGCACCGAGTATGCGACGCGCGATGGCGTGCAAATCACGGCGATCAAGAAAATGGTGGATCGTCTGATGGGAACGAAATAGCGCACGCTGTTGCCGGCGGCCAGCTGCCGGCAAAAACCTTGGCGGCCAATCCGGCCGCCATCCGCTAATTGTTGCGCGGCAAATCAATGCATGGTTTGCACGCCGGTGACCGGCTGCGAATGTCTCGCCTCGTATGGGTAAGAAACCCCGGTTACATCCTGCGCAGCTGCCTTGTCGATGGCGGCCACAATGCTTTGCGGCGAGGTATGCGTCACCATATGCCCGGCATCCGGCACCAGGATCAATTCGCTGTTCGGCAATTCCTGGTGCAAACGCTTCGAATGCAGGCGTGGCAAGGCATGGATGTCGCCAGCGCCGGCCAGCAACACGACCGGCATGCGCAGTTCATGGTAGCGCTTGCTCAACCGGTAAGCGGCAGGGATCATCATGGCGGCTTCCGTGCTGGCAGCGCGCAGCTGGCCGGGCCGCAATCCCATCCATACCGGATAGTCTTGCTTGAAGCGCGCGGAAGTTTCGGCAGGATAAAACATCTTGCGCAGCATGAGCGGCCACATCATCCGGCCTAATAACGGTGATACCGTGTAACGCATCAAGTCGCCCAGAACAGGAATCGCCGCTACAGAAGACAGCGGCACATCCAGCCGCGGCATCGGATAGTAATAGCCGGACAGCAGCACCAGGCTGTGTACATCCTGCGGCCGCTCCAGACCCAGGGCCACGGCCACCAGCGCGCCCCAGGAATGGCCGACCACGATGGGTTTTTCGATATGCATGCGCTGCAGCGCCCGGTCGAACAAGCGGGCCTGCGCGACCGGGTCCCAGCTGCTGCTGCGCGGCCGTTCGCTGTAGCCATACCCCGGCCGGTCGAACACGATCACGCGGTATTGATCGGAAGCCAGATCGAGCACGCCGCTGATATCGATTTCCGTCGCCATGCTGCCATTGCCATGCAATATCACCACCGGCTGCCCCTGACCACGCTCCAGGTAATGTAGGCGCACGCCATCGACATCGATGAATTTGCCAGCCGGCGGATTATCCCGTTCCGCTTTCCGGCTTTTGTATTGCACATAAACCGCCATGGCCGCCAGCACGGCGCCGGCGCCAAGCAGCAGGGAACGATTTTGCCGCATTAATGCGCTGCCCTCGTGTATTTTGCTTGCAGAGAAGTTGTGTTGCGAGTGATTGGTGGAGCGCATGATTGGCCCTTTCATGTGATTTCCGATTCGCGGGCGATCGGAAACTGAAAGAGGATGGGACGGATTGGCGGGGTGATGGTTCCACGATCCGGTTTGCTTCATGTCTTGCCGGGGGCGATCCGCCCGGATGAAATGCCTTGCTTTATTTGATTGCTGCCCGCCCATGTCTGGGGTGAGGCGCGGAGGTGATGGGACTAAACAAGGCGGGCAAAAATCCTGACATATTGACCCGGGCTACCGCATCCCGGCTTTGCATGACCCTTGCCACCCACCGCCTTATATCGGATGCGGAACCCTGGGTGAGGGGGTCTTCAAAAGGCCGAGCAGGAGTGCCTTGGAAACTGCTTGCGTGCGGTTCCTGACGCCCAGTTTCGCCAGGATTTGTTCGATGCCGTATTTCACGTTATTTTCGGTCACGGATAAAATCTGCGCAATTTCCCAATTGGTTTTCCCCTGGTTGATCCATTCCAGGATTTTCTTTTGCCGTTCAGTGATGGGTTCTTGCGAGGCCCATGTGAGTTGCCCATCTTCCTGATGCGTGGTCATTACCCGCATGAGGGCAAAATGCAAATGCGGCATCAGCATTTTCATCACGAAAATTTCTTTCTCGCCTACCTCGCCGGCGATATTGGAGAAAATAAAATAAGTGGCGAATGTCCTGTGCACATCGAGAACGCCATGCGCAATCGTATTGCGGAATCCATATTTTTTGAATGTATATACCCACTCTTCCGGGTATTTCCCATCATCGCGGCCCGCCTGGAACATGACCGGCTCTTTCGTGGCATGCCAGCGCCGGATAAGCGGGCTGTCGGCTTTGCCATCAGGGGTGGCAAGCGAGTCGAAATATCCGGCTGGATAGTTATGCTGCAACATGTGGTGCATGTAATTGCCATTGGCCCCCGCAAAGCCTTGGCCGCAAACCATGGCTTCATGATGCAGAATCTTGCTCACGTCTGCATTGAGCAGGGCAAGGAAGGCATCGCTGTTGTGAACGTCGGTTAGGCGCACAATGATTTTCATGAGCGCGCCAAGATCCACATCAAGCGCCTTGGCGTGTTGAAGTATGTCCATGCTGTGATCTCCATTTTCAAGTTGTTCATAGTCCTGACTCCATTCACGTGGAGGGCAGTGCGCCTTTGCCGAGGCATTGCACATCAGGGGACTATTCAACTTTTTATAATTGATTTGTATTGCTTCGATTTTCTACATCAACGGCTTTAATCCTTTTCTGGACGCTTTCATTTCAGGTTGCATTCGACAGCCGCAAGATGAGCCTAGAGCAGCCCGATCAACATCGCTTTTGATACGGCTTGCGGCCGGCTTCTTACTTCAAGTTTTGTAAAGATCTGTTCGACATGGTATTTGACGTTTTTCTCGGTCATTGAAAGCAGCTGAGCAATTTCCTTGTTTGTTTTTCCCTGGTTCATCCAGCGCAAAATCTCCTGTTGCCGCGCGCTCAGCGGTCTTTGCCCGGATTCCGTGGACTTGCCGAATTGATGGCCTGCCGCTACGGCGCGCATCAAGGCGAAATGGAGATGCGGCGTAATCAGCTTCAACAACAAGGCTTCTCTGGCGCCAATATCGCCTGGAAGGCGGGCAAAAACAAAATAACTTCCGAATGTGCCGCGCGTATCGAGAATGCCGTGCCCGATGATGTTTTGCATGCCGAATTTTTTAAAATTCTCGACCCAATCGGAGGGATAGATATAGTCGTCGCGGCCGCTTTGGAAAAAAACCGGTTCACGGGTAATGTGCCAGCGTTGAATCAGGGGGCTATCAGCCTGGCCTTCGGTTGAACTCAAGGCTTCAGCATAGCCGGCGGGGTAATTGTGCTGCAGGATATTCTGCGCATAGGCACCAGTAGGGCTGGGCACATGGTAACCACACACCATGCTGTCATGCTGCAGCAAGTCTTTTACCTCGGAATTCAGCAGCGCCAGCAGCGCATCCTTATTCTGCACATTGTTCGACTGCACAAGTATTTTCATGATCGCCGGCAGATCGGCATACAACTCTCTTCCGTCATTGATTCCCATCGTTCACTTTTTCAGAATCGCTTGTTACCCCTTTCATTACCCCCTTTCAAAGCAGGCGCCGAGTAGCCATGGCTTGGTATCCATGGGATGGGCAGATTTTGTGTAGCGGGACTATAGCCTGAAATTATTCTGATTTTTTATCGATTTGCTGAATGGCCAGTGTACGTTGCACGGCTCTGTAATTACCATTGTCAGCAATTTCAATATTGCAATAATGACATCAAATTGGCCGATGACAGCCACCCCCTCTTTCTTGGTGGCCGGAAATTTTGATGTTGGGCAATAAAACATAAAAACCGTTGCCGCAGCAACGGCAGCTGGTGCATCGGGTCGTTGCCGGATCGAACGATCAATATCAGACCGTTTTAGGGCCAGCGCTGGCAACGCTCGCAACTATCTCGGGTGGGGGAGTTCCAGCAGCGCTGGATTGATGCCTGCCCTGTCAATCGACCATCGAATTCGGTGGACCAATCATTGTGGGTCAGGTTCCGCAGTCCTTGCCGGCATGCAGGCAAGGACTGTTTCATTCAACGTAATTCAATCAAAGAGGCTCTTGATGAAACATACCAATTCTTCTGTTGTTTGCTTGACGATATTCGCAGCCTTATCTGCTGCACCTGCTTTCGCCGCCAATTTGTATGTGGCTACGACCGGTTCGGATACGAACCCGGGTACTTCCGCAGCACCGTTCAAGACCATACTCAAGGCATCGCAGGTTGCGAAACCCGGGGACGTTGTCAACGTCGCCCCTGGAACCTATACGGGCGGTTTCCAGACTTCGTCGAGCGGTACGGCCACTGCGCGTATTACCTATAAATCGACGACCAAGTGGGGCGCCAAAATCGTTCCTTCATCCAGCAACCCAACGGTGTGGGACCATCGTGGAAACTATTCCAGCATCATCGGGTTCAATATCGATGGCAGTGCAAGTTCAACAGCCCGCGGCGGTATTTATATCGGCGGTTCTTACAACCTGGTCCAGGACAATCATGTTCACCACCTGGCACAGACAACCCCTTGCACGGACACGGGAGCTTCCGCCATCGGTTCGGATTCCTATTACTACGGTGTCAAAAATGACGTGATCGGCAATATCGTTCACCACGTTGGCCCGGCCAATTGCACGTTCGATCAAGGTATCTATATCAGCACCTCTGGAACGGTAAAAAACAATCTGGTCTATAACGTCAGCGGAGCGGCGATTCACCTTTGGCACGATGCCAACGATGTGGATATCGTCAATAACACCGTGACTTCGTCAGCCACTGGCATCGTTGTCGGCGGCGGCGACTTCTATCACAGCACTAATCAGAAAGCGGACGATATCAAGGTTTACAACAACATCGTTTTTGACAATGCCTTGGGTATTACCGAACAAGGGACCACCGGTCCACTCAACAGCTACCTGAACAATCTGGTCTATCAAAACACCAAGAATTGGGATCTTGATTCGGGTAAAAGCCATGCCGGTACGGTGACGGCAGACCCGCAGTTCGTGAGCTACAACCGGGCCGGCACGTCGGTTGACTTCCACTTGAAGAACACCTCTCCCGCCATCAACAAAGGGATTGCCACTCTCGCGCCGGCGACGGATATCGAAGGCACGCCCCGTCCCCAAAACAGTTACTTCGATATCGGCGCTTATGAATACCGTTCGACTGCGACGGCAGTCATGAGCGTATCCCCTGCTTCATTGGCATTCGGTAATCAGGCGGTTAACACCACAAGCGCAGCAAAGATCATCACGATCAAAAATACCGGCACTGCAAACATGACCTTCCCCGGAGCCTTTACTTTCACCGGAGACTTTGGTTTCGGTGGCGTTGGCTCCAGCCCATGTCAACTCGGCACATCATATGCGCCGGGTGCGAGCTGCACGGCCAGCGTCGTCTTCAAACCGACCGCGATCGGCACACGCACAGGCTCGTTGAAAATCACCAGCAATGTCTCTTCAGTGACGGTGCCGCTTTCCGGAACCGGAATATAAATGCGCTTCAAGAGGGGCCGACAAAGTCTCTCTTGCTGCTTCATGTCATTCCAAGCAGGGATTTTCTCTCTCTCTTTGGATGAATCCATAAAAAATCCCCGCTTCGACGGGGATTTTTCTTGAGCATGTTTCAAATGGTTTGCAGTCCAGTTCCGACAGATTGCAACGTGAGTCCGTTTCTTTGCCGTTGCCTCATTCATCGCATCGCGCAAACGAAGCTTGCGGCCGCATTCGCATCGCCGCTGCCCTTGTACTTTGGCCAGGACGGATATTCGCAGAGCGGGCGCGTGCGACCCGGTACGCCGGCGCTATCAGCTACCACCAGATTTTGCGGCGCGATGCCTTTCTCTACCCAGTGTTCCAGTGCCGTCAGCGAATCCCAGCCGGCATGGAAGGCCGGGCTCACCACATGGGCATAACCGGGAATTTCGTAATAGCGCATGAAGCTGTCCACCGTGTCGCTACCCATTGCATGGCGTATCCGCTGCATGTACTGCCGGCTGGCTTGTGTGCTGACCAGCTGATCGCTGGTGCCATGCGCGATCAGTATCTTGCCGCCCTTGTCGCGGAAAGTGGACAGGCCGGTCTTGTTGGCATCCTGGATATTGTTCAGGGCGATGATGCGCGATTGCCAGGGGCCAGGCGCTTGCGGGTCCAGCGTCAGCGAATTGAAGCTGGTGTCGCGCGTCAGGAAATACCTCACCCACTGGTCCCAGAAGGTGCTGTGGAAAGGCGGGCTGGTGCTTGCCGTGATGTCAGGCATCGGGTGACCCGGCGCCACGGTGCCCAGCCCCAGCATCGTGACAATCGGTTGCAAGGCATGGGTGCCGGGCACGCCGAAATTCGTCCCCCAGACATTGAAGCCGGGATAAGTCGTTTCTCCGCTCGCCAGGGTATAGCCTAGCTGGATCGGCGTGCCGATGATCTTGAAGGCATGGATCTGCGCATCCGAGAGGCATGTGTTGCCGCTGTCGGTGCCGCCCGGGCAGCGCAGCGGTGCGCCATTCAGTACAGCAGTGGCGGGATCGAACGAAGCATTGCAGGCGTCGACATTGCTGATCAAGCCATCGGCCACGCCATCCAGCTTGTCGCATGCGGCGATGGCGGCGTCATACAGCAGCTTGCGTTTTTCAAGGTTGGAATAAGCGCCGGGTTTGGTCAGCTCGCGCGTAATGCGCCCGAACTGCAGGTTGAGCGCCACGGCGTTCCATGCCGGGTACATGGCAATCGCGCCATCGAAATCCTGCGGCCAGTTGCCCACTGCCACCAGCGCTTCTCGGGCGCCGGTAGAGCCCCCGGCAAAATAGGTTTTCTGCGGCAAAGCGCCATAGCGCGCATTGATGAGAGCTATCGACACATCGCGGGTTTTCTTGAGCGCATCGCCGGCAAAGTTTTTCAGCGCTTCATCGTTCATCCCGAACGAACCATCGCGCAGCGTGGTGGCATTGGCCTGGTGGCCGGAATCGCTGCCGAAGGTGGCATAGCCACGGCCCAGCGGCACCGGCTTGTCGGTCGGTCCGGCCGGCACATTGCCGGTCACACTTGCCATGATGCCGTCATAGCCGCCGCCGCCGAACATCATCGCCTTGCTGTTCCATGCAGCTGGCAGGTTCACCTGGAACTTGATCTTCGGCGCCGAGGCATCCACCGGACTGATTTCACCCAGCACCTTGCAGTATTCGCCGACAGCTTTCGCGCCGCTGCCGGCTGCTGCCACTACTTCGGTGCTGGTGACTACTGCGCCGGTAGTCGGCAAGCCGATCTGGCTGGAGGCAATCGTCATGCCATTGAGTTCAGCACAAGTCTTTGGTGCTGCCGCAGTCGCCAATGCGCCGGGACCGGCGCAAGCGGTGAGCCCCGTTGCAGTCAGGGCTGCGACGATTGTCGTCAGGTTTGCGGATCTGGATAAATATGGATGCATGTCTTCCTCCTTGTTGTCGTTGTCGGATGGGTTGAACAGGTGAGACGGGTCAGTCAGTGTTAATGAAAAAGCGCGACAGGTTTTCTGCTTCGGCGGCAATCAGCGCGCGCCGTCGCGTCTTCAGCGTTTCCTTGCGCTCCGGCGTCCAGGCATAGAAGCCCTGGCCGCTGCGTATGCCGGTTTCATTCAGCTTTACGTGATGACGCAATACATTGATGACCGATTCATCCTTGGCCAGGCCCGGCATCAGGTGCTCGGCCACTTCGACCATGGTGTGCAGTCCGCCCAGGTCTGCGCTCGTCAGGGGACCGGCGAATTGATAGCGCCGCCCCAGCGTAAGCTGCACGACCCGGTCGATATCTTCCGCCGAGCCGATGCTCAGCCGTAGGAGATACAGGGCTTCGCGCAGGATGGCGAACTGGATGCGGTTGCCGATGAAGCCGGCGATCGGTTTTTTCAGCAAGATCGGTTGCAAGCCGATTGCCTCCAGTTGCGCATCGATGGCGACGAGATGATGCTCGGCCGTTTTGCCGGAAGGGACGATTTCCACCAGCGGCAACAGATAAGGCGGATTCCAGAAATGCGCAATCAGGAAGCGGTCCGGGTACTGCAGCTGCGCCCCGAGAATGTCGGGATCGAAGCCGCTGGTGTTGCTGGCAATGAGCGCATCCGGCGCAATGATGGATTCCAGCTGGTGATAGACAGCCTGCTTCACATCCAGCACTTCCGGCACCGCCTCGAAAATGACCTCGGCGTGAGCAATTTCTTCCAGCGAGGTGGCTGTATGCAGCCGGTCGAGCGCTGCATCGCGCTCGGCTTGGGTAATGGCGCGGGCGCCCAGTATTTCATCGAGGTTTTGCGCCGCCAGGGCGCGAGCTTCATGCAAGCGACTTTCGGACACATCATGCAAGGTTACTTGATGACCGCCGAGAATGTATTGGGTGGCAATCCCGACCCCCATCAAGCCGGAACCGATAACAGCAACAGGAGATTTGCGCATTGAGGCAATGAATAAAAAAGTGGATGAGGCGGATCAGGCGGGCAAACGTAATGCAGCATGGCTCCGGCAGAGACGGTCTCTGCTGGATGCAGTGTATGAAGCTTTGCGGGGAAAAATTGACTCAGCCGCTACAAGCGCTTGGCTGAACTTCTACAGCGGGAAGGAAGTGAAAATGCGTCGGTGACAAGCAGCGCTGTTACTGCGTTGACTGGATGCCGCCGCCCGATACACGCACCTCGCGCGGCGTACAGCCGAAACGCTCGCGGAACACCCGGCTGAAATGCGCCGGGTGGCTGAATCCGCTCATGTAAGCGATCGTGCCGATCGACAGATGGCTGTTTTGCGGGGAATCCAGGAGCTTTTTGCTGTGATCCAGACGCGCAGCGATCACGGCGGCTTCCACGGTCGTGCCGGTGACGCGGAACAGGTTGTACAGGTAACTTACCGAGATGCCGCAAGCTTGCGCGATCCGGGCCGGCGAGAGATTGGCATCGCCAAAATGCATATCGATGAAAACCAGCGCATGCTGCAGATGCATGGCGCGCACATTCGATTCTCCCGCATGCTGGCGGCTTTCATCGGCAAAGAAAAACAAGGCAATCAAGTCCAGCAACTGTTCCGACAATACGGAAAATTCCCGCTCGCTCCATTGCGCATAATTGGCAGCCAACTGATCCGCCAGCGTGGCAATCAGGATGCCCTGGTGGCCAGTGGATGGCAGACTGTGCAATGCCTCGACCTTGACGCCGCGCTGGCGCAGCATGCTGGCCGGGAAGGCGATGCTGCTGGTGCCGTATTCCAGGCGCGGCGTAGCGAGATAAGGCACCGCATGGTTGAACAAGTAGATGCGGCTCGGTTCCAGCACGCCCTGGCGGTTGCCGTAATCGATATCGAGCCGGCCATGGTTTGGACGGGTGAGCGTGATGTATTCATCCTGCAAGCGGGCGATATCGGCCGGTGTGCGGTGATGGCGCTGGCCACGGTAGCGCAGGGTATTGAAGCGCAGCGAATTGCGCCGGGCGGATTTCAGGTGACCGGAAAAGGGTTCGCCGCGCTGTTCCAGCTTTACGTTGACCGAGCCGAACGCGGAGCGCAAGGTCTCGGACCACACCCTGGCGCGGTCTCGCGTGTCAATCGATTGGGTATCGCATACGAGTTCCATCACATTCCCCTTGCTGCCTGGCGATGAATCTAGCACAAGACTTGGCCATCAACTGTTACATCCATCCTGCAATGCACCATGCCGGGTCCATCCGTCATGCAGATGGGCCCGGCATACCGGACAGCAGCGATCACCACTTACGGGCAGGTATTGTCGATCACGTAATACCCCGCGCCGCCGGAGCGCAATTTGCTCGTGACATACAGATTGTCGAACCCCATGTTCTGGCTGGAGCCCTTGGCATAAGCTGTGCCGAATTTGTCATAGGCCCGGCCCGCGACCACATGGGCATAGTTGCTGGATTTGTAGCAGGCGCCGGCGGTCGTGGTAGTGGTGCTGGACGTGCTGGTGCTGCCGCCGCTGGTACTGGTCGTGGTGGTGGTCGATGTAGTCGAACCTTCATTGCCGATGATGAAGCTGCGCATTTTCGCCAGCGCCGTGCTGTCGGTAATGATGGTGAAATGCGTCGGCGCGCCCGTGCCGCTCATGAGGTAGTTTTCGGCGCCGGCCAGCATGGCGGTATCGGTCGGGCTGGCGTTGGTATCGCCGGTCGAGCGCAGGGTCAGGTACTTCACTGCCGGGCTGCCCGGTACCTCGGTGCCGGAATTCAGATTCGCCAGCCATGACGAATTCGGCGGCCCCCACTGCGCGCAGGAAGGCGTCGACTGGCACAAGAGGTAATTGGAAATGCCGTGATGCGGGCCGGCGAAGGCGATGTATTGCGATACCTTGGCTGCGCCGCCGAGGTTCTTGATGTAATAGCGTCCGGCGATGGTGGAAGCCGACCAGGTCACCAGCACCACTTTCGATGCGCCGGTCTGCGCCAGGACTTGATCGACCTTGGTTTTGATCTCTTGCGCCGCCACGGCCATGTCTTGCTTCATCTGGCTACTGTCGGTCCAGATGAACAGCAGGCTGGATGGCCAGCCGTTGGATTGCAGATTGCTTTTCATCGGCTCCATATTGGAGGTGCTGCCGCCCATGCCGGGGATCATGATGACGGGGTCGTGCGCAGCGTGGCTCATGGCGGATGCGAATACGGTAACGGCGGCCAGGCAAAGCTTTGCCATGGCGGCCAGCAGATTGGGTTGCATGTTTGTCTCCTGAGAATTGTTGTGGGGTGCTGCTACGGACTTACCATAGCGGGGAGCAGGGTCGGTTTCAACGCCTAGGGCGGTTTGTGGAGGCTCAGTCAAGAGGCGGTGGAAGGAGAGTGAATCGCTTGAGCCGATGGCTTGATGGATTTGTCGTCAGGAAGGCAAAAGGCAAGATCTGATCCCATTCATTCCTGCTGGTTAATGCAACTGGCGAATGCAACTGGCCTGTTCGGCATTGGCCGATTCTGCCTGGTGGCGCGCTCTCGATTGATGCGCGGGTTAAAATGGCGACAGTCTTTGCCTGTTGCTCACTGTTGTTCCCCTTCAATCTGTCGTTTCACCTACCTCCCATCATGAGCAGCGCCCCATCCGTTACACCCGTCCCCTTGTTTGCTGACCTGGAGCTGAGCCAACCCCTGTTGCGCGTGCTGCAGGAACTGGGCTACGAAGCGCCGTCGCCGATCCAGGCTGCCACCATTCCCGTATTGCTGGACCATCGCGATGTGCTGGGTCAGGCGCAAACCGGTACCGGCAAAACCGCCGCCTTTGCCTTGCCGATCCTGGCGCGCATCGATATCCGGCAAGCCACGCCGCAAGCGCTGGTGCTGGCGCCGACGCGCGAGCTGGCGATCCAGGTGGCCGAAGCCTTCCAGCGTTACGCCAGCCATATTCCCGGCTTTCAAGTGCTGCCGATCTACGGCGGCCAGAGTTACGGCCCGCAACTCTCGGCATTGCGTCGCGGCGTACACGTAGTGGTCGGCACGCCAGGCCGGGTGATCGATCATCTGGAGAAGGGCACGCTCGATCTCTCGAAGCTCAAGACGCTGGTGCTCGATGAAGCCGATGAAATGCTGCGCATGGGTTTCATCGACGATGTCGAAACCATCCTGCAAAAAACCCCGGCCTCGCGCCAGACCGCGCTGTTTTCGGCGACCATGCCGTCGGCCATCAAGCGTATCGCCCAGACCTACCTGAAGAATCCCGCCGAAGTCACCATTGCTTCCAAAACCGGCACTGCAGAAAACATCCGCCAGCGCTACTGGCTGGTCTCCGGCATGCACAAGCTCGATGCTTTAACGCGCATCCTGGAAGCCGAGCCCTTCGACGGCATGATCATCTTTGCGCGCACCAAGCTCGGCACCGAAGAGCTGGCCACCAAACTCCAGGCACGCGGTTTTTCGGCGACGGCGATCAATGGCGACATGGCGCAGCAGCAGCGCGAGCGCACCATCGCCCAGCTCAAAGACGGCAAGATCGATATCCTGGTCGCCACCGATGTCGCCGCCCGCGGCCTGGATGTCGAACGTATCAGTCACGTCATCAATTACGATGTGCCGCACGATCCGGAAAGCTATACCCACCGCATCGGCCGCACCGGTCGCGCCGGGCGCAGCGGCGAAGCAATCCTGTTCATCACCCCGCGTGAAAAAGGGTTGTTGAGAGTGATCGAACGCGCCACCCGCCAGCCGGTGTCGCCGCTGGAGCTGCCGAGCATCCAGGCAGTCAACGATGTGCGGATCGCCCGCTTCAAGGACCAGATCACTGCAACGCTGGATGCCGGTGGCCTGGAAACTTTCCAGTCACTGATCGAGGATTACGAACGCGAGCACAATGTCCCGGCGCTGGAAATCGCCGCTGCCCTGGCCAAGCTGGCACGCGGCGATGTGCCGCTGCTGCTGGATAAAAACAAACGTGAGCCGCAGGCCGACGCTTCCTGGTCGGCAGACCGGCCGGACAGGAGTGCAAAGTTTGAACGCGGTGAGCGCAGTGAACGGGCCGATCGCGGCGACCGCGCAGAACGTCCGCGTATGCACAAAGAGCGCATCCACCGCGAGCCCGATCCCGGCATGCAAACCTTCCGCATCGAAGTCGGCCACGTACATGGCGTCAAGCCCGGCAACATCGTCGGCGCCATCGCCAACGAAGCCAACATCGATTCCAAGCATATCGGCCGCATCGAGATTTACGATGACTTCAGTACGCTCGATTTGCCCGACAGCCTGCCCGATGCCTTGCTCAAACAGCTGCAGACGGTGTGGGTCGCCGGCCAGCAATTGCGCATCAGCCGCGATGGCGCAGCGCCCGTGGCGACACCTGTGACGACACCTGCAGCCGCCAAGCCCGTCAGCAAAAAAGCCCGTGCCGACAAACCCGCCAGTGAAAAGCAGGTCAGCGACAAGCCGGCACCTGACAGCGCGCAGCGGCACATGGAAAAATCCACGCGCAACGAGCCTGTCATGGTTGAGGCGGCAGAGCGCCCGGCAGCAGCGCCAAAGAAAGCGCGTCCCGGCAAAGGCGTCACCGGCATGCAAGCCTACCGCATCGAAATCGGCCATGCCCACGGCGTGAAACCCGCCAATATTGTCGGCGCGATCGCCAATGAAGCCGGGCTCGATGCCAAATACATCGGCCGCATCGACATCTTTGATGAGCACAGCGTACTGGACCTGCCCGAAGGCATGCCGGACGAAGTCTTTGAACAACTCAAAACCGTCACGGTGGCAGGACAACAGCTGCGTATCAGTCATGCAGGGGCAGCACTGGGTGTCAGCGCCAAGGCCGGCAGTGCCGATGGCAAGAAGCCGACCTTCTCTACCCCTAAAAAAGGCGGCGACCGGCGCGTGCAAGAGAAATCACTGCGCAACAACACATCAGGCAAAGGCAGTGCGCCACCCGCCAAGGCAAAACCGAAGGCGCATCGCAAAGGCGCGAAGTAAACGTGATCGGTTGAACGAAGACGCAAGCCGCGCGGCTTGCGGTTGTAAACAATCGGGACAGGCCGCGATTTAGAATTTTTGACGGCCAGCGATGTCGCCGCCGTCAAAGCAGCGCATCGCTAATCAGCGATAAAACGCTTCCACCTTGCCCTTGAGCTTGATCGTCAGCGGATTGCCCTTGCGGTCAAGCGCTTTGCCGGCCGACACCTTGATCCATCCTTCGCTGATGCAATACTCTTCAACGTCCGAACGTTCCTTGTCATTGTGCTTGATGCCGATCTCGTGTTTCAACACTTCGGCGTTGTGAAAACGGCTGCGTGGATCAACGGAGAGGCGGTCGGGGAGTGGCGGGAGTTGGGTTGTGTCGTTCATGGGTCTGATTTCCGTTTCACAAAAGCGGGAGTGGCCGTATTTTATCGCACTGCGCCCTGCCGATGATTTGCTTGCCCGGCACATGGATAGCCATAAAAAAGGGCTCCCTGCGGAGCCCTTGGTGATTAGTTTGCCGGCGATGTCTATTTCGGCAGCAGGAAATTCAATGTCAGGTTCCATACCTGCGGCGAATTGACGATGCCCAGATGCGTCGTGCCAAGGATCGGATCATATTGCCCCTGGTTGAACACATCCACATTGACTGCATCAGAGAGCCGCGCACTGAACGAGAAATCGTGCGGTTGCCCGTGGCGGTCTTCCGCCGGCACCGGGGTGATTACCCCATCCTGCTGGGCAAAGTAAACAAAGCTGGTATCGGCATTGCGAATCGCCATGAATCGGGTGGGGCCGGGCGTGTTGCGCTTAGCATTCAGCCGCGCCAGCAAGGGTGTGTCGTCTGTGCCAAGTTCCTGGCAGACGGCGCTATCCGGCGTAAAGCCACCGGATGCCGGTAGCTGCCAATAGTTCAAGGGGTTCGGCGAGCAATTGATGATGCCATGATGCGGCCCATCCACCGACACCACGCGGCGCACCAGATGCCAGGCATGATCCTGGCGCAGCCATTCCCGCACGAGCACTGCCCCCAGGCTATGGCCCACCACGTCGACCTGGCGCGCGCCGGTATAGGCCAGCACGGCTTTTACGAAGCGCCGCAAATCAGGCACATTGGCCGCCACGGTATGGGCCTGGCCGGAGCGGTTACTCGGCTGGGCAATCAGGTCGCATTGATCGCCCTGGTAGCCCAATCCCCACAGCTCGCTTTCAGCATAGCCAGCCTGACGAAAGTACTCGGCGAACGCCTGCATTTTTCCATAGGGGTTGCAGCTGGTCGGGTAAGGCGTGTCGTTATTTCCATGCAGGAAGATGACGGGCGTGCGCGTCACCTTGCCGGCAGCGCCAAAACCGATGACGGGCTGACCGCTTGAGGCATCCAGTATGACGGGGAAATCGGACGGGAATGAAGTGCCGACATCCGCATGGGCAGAGAGCGGCATGAAGCCTGTTGCCAGGCACAGGAAAGGCAGAAGCAGATATCTGCGCAAGCGTAGAGCAAAGGTATTTTGCCTGTTTTTCATGTCGTCTCCTTTTAAACCGCTGTGGAATGATCAAGCGATTCTAGGATTGCCTTATGGATAGTTCGTGCGTTATCGCAAACAATTCACATGGAACGGCACTTTGAAAGGTTCTTTTGAAAATTAAGAAAGAGTTGCTGAAGAAGAGATGCGGCTAAAGTGCTCAAAATTGATACGGGCCCTCAAATTGGTGATGATTATTTTTCGAATTCGGGGAAGCGAATTTTTAGTCGCTCAACAGTAGAACGCCACTTTGGCGTCGTCGGTTTGCATATCGTATTTTGATTCCCAAACAATCCGATCTCCTGAACCGCCTGATCCAGCGGCAGCGTTTGCAGCCACTGAACAGGTACAAAATATTCGCAACGTTCCGGATCGTCGATCGCTTCCTGGTGATAGGTGCCGCCCTTGGCAACGCTTAAGACAGGAACTTCCCTATCGAGGGTTGTTACCTTGAAGTCGATGGCGGGTTGTGCGTGCCCGATCACCCGTCCCACGCCGACGTAGCCAGACTTGGGCACATTGACCCACACACGGTCGCCGGGATTAAGCAGCTTCAGCGTCTTGCTGTACCAGGAGCCGCCACCGCCGCAGATGAAGCCATATTGCATCGCGTCGCTCCAGGAGCGTTCTTCGCCATGGCCGAAGGAGGCATAAAACTCTCCGTTCCAGGGCTCATTCGCGCTTTCAGGGCGAGATGCCGCAATTGCTTGTTCATTGATCGGATCGAGCAGCCAGGCACGGCTGATCAATTGCTCGTTACCATGGGCGAACACCTGGAAACACAGTACGTTGATCGAAATGCCGCGCTCGTTCAGATAAGTCACGATGCGCTCGCTGCTATCGTCGAGCGTCGCCGCCACGATCACGATCTGGTGGCTTTGGTTCAGCGATTCTTCATCCAGCGCCTGGCCAAAGCGTTGGCGGAAATCCTCGGACAAGCTCTTGCCGGGTGCGAAGCGGCCGTAGATGGCAGCGATTTGTTCCGGCTGCAGCGTCTGCACCCATGCCGCATAGTCCAGCGCTTGCGCGACGACTTCGCGCGGCGTGCGGCCGCGCTTAATTTCGATCAGCACCAAGGCGCCGTCCGGTGCAATTCCCAGCAAATCGATACGTCCGCCAAAACCGGTATCTTCCTGCCGCCCAATCAGCATCCATTCATCCGATAGCAAGCTCGGAGCGGCGACGATCATGTCTTCCAGCAGCCGTTCGCTAGCGAGTGGCGATTCGATGAGTGCTTGTGGATTGGTGCTGACTTTCCAGAGGGCGGTGCGGATAGGCATATATAAAATTATCCTTAAGGCTTCGATGTCAGCAAATCAAAAATTACCTTAGCAAACCCCGCTGCCCGTTTCGGATCAGACAACAACTGCATCATCTGCTCCCGATGCGCATCGCTACTATCCAAAATCGCATCATCCACCGCCTTGGGAAAATCGCCCAGCATCGCTTGCTCAGCCGTGTTATTCGCCAGCTGCCGCATCACCACTTCATTTTCCTTCACCTTGTCGCGGATGGTGTGGGCGTAACTGACCATATCGTTTTCAGTCAACTGATCGGTAATGAACAACTCATTCAATCGATGCACAATCTGCGACAGGAATTCGACTTTCTTGTCCTTGGCCTTGGCCGTCCCCGCCTCGTCGCCCGGTTCCAGCTTGTATTCATCCGACTCTTGCATGATCAAATCTTGCTGGCGGATTTTAGACAGGCGGTAATGGCTTAATACGATGCTGTTCAAATCGACATCATCGTCATCGATCACCGTCTCGCGCAGCATCGGGCGCAGGTTGCGTGCGTACAGGCTCAGCTTTTCCAATTCTTTGTTATCGTAATCAACGATCTGCGACATGAATTCATAGAAGCGTACAAAAGTGCCTAAATCCTTCTTGAAGATTTCCAGTGCATCCTTTTCCTGCTTGCATTCCTTGAATGATTTCTCCGCGTTGGCAATCAGCACTGCATCCTTGGTCTGCTTGGTGCGCTCGAATATATCCCGCGCTTGCTTGTACGCTTCCACCGCCGACTTATAACGATTCTGCCAACGCTCAACCGCCGGTTTGCAGATATTGGCAATCGCCGCATTGCTTTTGCTTTTCACAAAGAACGCATCGCAGAATTGTTCGACCTCATTCCAGGTGAATACGCCAGCGGCGCGCAACTTATCGAACAGGTCAAAAATCAAATCAGGATCGGACACGTCCGCCAGTTCCGCCGTCTGGTAATAAGGCTGGAACGCATCAAGGATCTCTTGCGGCTCGTTGAAAAAGTCCAGCACAAACGTGCCGGTCTCCGCCTTGCCCGGATAGGTGCGGTTCAGGCGCGACAGCGTTTGTACGCACTCGACGCCCGCCAGCTTCTTGTCCACATACATCGCGCACAGCTTGGGTTGGTCGAACCCGGTTTGAAACTTGTTGGCGACAATCATCACTTGATAATCATCGGTGTCAAAAGCCTTGCGCATGTCGCGGCCCTTGAGCTTGGGGTTCATGTTGGTCTCAGTGAATTTGTTACCGACCAGCGCATCCGCATTCGGATCTTTTTCCGTGAACTCAACCTCGCCAGAAAATGCCACCATCGCATGGATTTTCTGGTAGTTCTGTTCCGTGATGTATTTATCGAATCCCAACTTATAACGCACCGCTTCCTTGCGCGAGCTGGTCACGACCATCGCCTTGGCTTGTCCGCCCAGCAAGCCCATCACATTGTCCTTGAAGTGCTCGACGATCACTTGCACCTTCTGGCTGATGTTGTAGTCGTGCAGGCGCACCCACTGGTTCAGCTTGACCTTCGCCTTCTTGCTTTCCACTTCCTGATCGCTGCCGGCGATCTTCAGCGCCAGGTTGTATGCGACCTTGTAATTGGTATAGTTTTTCAGCACATCGAGGATGAAGCCTTCCTCGATCGCCTGGCGCATGCTGTACACATGATAGGCGGCGGGCTTGTTGGTCTTGGATGGTGCTTCGTTGGGTCTGGGCAAGCGGCCGAACAATTCCAGAGTCTTGGTTTTTGGTGTCGCGGTAAAGGCCAGATAACTCAGGTTGTTCGACGCACGGCGCGATGCGACGGCAGCGTCGAGGATATCATCGGTGGTCAGCTCATCATCCTCGCCGACGCCATCGACCATCAACACTTCCTTCAACTGGCGCGCAGTCGAGCCGGATTGCGACGAATGTGCCTCGTCGGCGATCACCACATAATTACGTTCTTTCAGGCTGACGCTGTTTTCAATCGCCTTCAATACAAACGGAAAAGTCTGGATCGTCACAATGATGATCGGTTGCGAACCTTCCAGCGCCGCCGCCAGCTTTTCCGACTTCGAGCCATCACCTTCCTGCCGGTTGATGCGACCGACCACGCCATCGGTATGCTCGAACTGGTAAATCGTATCCTGCAATTGCGCATCCAGCACCGTGCGGTCGGTCACCACGATCACCGAATGGAATTTCTTGTTGCCGTGGTCGTCATGCAGCGACGACAACTGATGCGCGACCCACGCGATGGAATTCGACTTGCCGGAACCGGCGCTGTGCTGGATCAGGTATTTCTGCCCCGGCCCTTCGCTGCGCGCTGCATTGACCAGCTTGTTGACCACATCCCACTGGTGATAACGCGGGAAGATCAGGCTTTCCTTCTTGTACTTGCGCCCCTCCCAATCTTCCTTCTCTTCAATCTGCAAATGCACAAAGCGCGCCAGGATGTTGAGCAGGTTATCGGGCAACAGCACTTCATTCCACAGATAGTTGGTCGCGTACTGCGTCACGTCGGCCGGCACATCGTTGCCCGCGCCGCCTTCCGCCGTGCCTTTGTTAAACGGCAGGAAGAAGGTGTCATCGCCTTCCAGCCGCGTCGCCATATACACCTCGTACTGGCTGACCGCAAAATGCACCAGCGCGCCGCGCTTGAAGGTCAACAACGGTTCCGGCTTCTTGGTGACCGGATCTACGGCTAAGCGCGTGGTCTTGTATTGCTTGATCGCGTTGTACACCGCTTGCTTGAATTCCGACTTCAACTCCAGCGTCGCCACCGGCAAACCATTGACGAACAACACCAGATCGATGCGCCAGGCCTTGGCCTGGCTGCCAGTATCCGCCAGATGCGCAGCAGTCGCCCACGGGCTGTACACCACCTCCGCCACCACCCGCAACCGATTTTGCTTATACCGCGCCAACGAATCCGGATTCAAATCATGGTCAGGCTTGAACTGACACAAACTAAAGCGCGTACCACGGTCGCGCAACTCATGGCGCAATACACCCAGCGTGCCAAAGGTGCGCATCTCCTTGTTGGCCGCATTGGGGTCGGCCTTGTTCAACTGCGCGGCAACCCGTTCGATAAACTTTTGTTCCGGATCATTCGGATAAAGCGCACAAAACCTTTGCCATTGCTCGTCCTGCGTATCTTTGACAAAGCCCAGCACATCCTCTTCATACAAGGCCAGTGCGCGGTTGTATTTATCGGCCGTGCCCAGCAACCAGCCATTGGCGACCAATTGTCGGATCATGTCGCTTTGAAAGACAAGCTCATTGGCTTTGCCATGGCTGGACGAATGTGTCATGCGGCGATCTTTTGGTTGGTTGTTTGGGATGGCTCCTGCCAGTTGCGGACGTCGATTTTTCCGGTGACGGCAGCGGAGATGAGGGCGATGCGGCGCTCTTTAATAATCTTGATCGCTTCTTCAGCTTTTGAAACCGTAATATCAATTTTTTCTTTGAGCCGGAATACATGCTCAATTATTTTTTTCTGTTCATCTAAATTTGGAAATGCCGCAACTAATTTATTGATATCAGCCATTCCGATGGTTTTTAATGTTGCGCCAAATGTGTATCTTTCTAACTCATCTGCCATCGCATAAAAAACCAAAAGCAAATATTCTGGGATAACTTTTTCTTCTTCACAAATCCATGCGATCACATGCTGAGAAACAGCCATCACTCTTGTAGTTATAGCCGCCAACCCTATACTTGCATCTCTAGTAAATATGACGCAACGTTCTGGCAATTTTCTTGCCGAAGAATTAGCGATACCTTTTTCATTCAAATAGAAAGCAGTATCGGTTATATAGTCAACCGACTTTAATTGAGTGGAATCATTTAACGAAACCCATGGAATATTGCAATCGACCCAATAGGCGTCTATCTTCTTGTCCGGTGTGTGGCCGCTTTCGATTTTAGCCACTTGTTTAATACGACAAACTTCCCAATGCTCTGGCACTTCACCCAACCACTCAACACCTGAGTCGCGCATCGGCGCATTGGGATTTAAACCTTTGGTCACGGCATGACTAATCACTGCCTGACGTTTTTCTTTTAGCAGCTTGACCAGTTGTTGCTGTTTCTCGATCAGGGTATCGATCTTGGCGGTTTCGTGGTCAAGGAACTGAACTATCTTGGTTATTTCTTCCTTTGACGGCAAAGACAACCTTGCTTTGAGAATATCAACGCTTGAAAGATGTTTGACCGTTGTGAAATAAGTTAAATCATTGACGATCTTCATATTGAACGGAAGCATGTAAAAGATAAATTTCTTTAGCTCGTAGCTATTCGCTCTTATACATGCAACTCGCTGATTTAAGGCAGCCTCACCGCCTCTCCACATAGCCACATTAAAATCACCGTCCATTCCGATTAGGATGTCATCATTTTTGATTAACGCTTCAGATGGGACTTCTCCATCAAATCCAACTTCCGTTTTAGACGAATTTATATCTCGTATTCTTACTAACGGTGTTCCTTTTCCTGATTCAAACCGTTTTGAATCAAAAGGATAGCCATTAATTACGGTGGCAATTTCTTTAACTCGTTTTAAATCCCAATGCCTTGGTATTAAACCTAGCCACGTCACGCCACTATTTTTGTATTCAGGGTAAGCTCGAAATTTCTCGCTCATCATGAATGCACCTCTTGCAGCAGCTTCATGATCTCCGCACTCACCGCATCCAAATCCGCATCAATCTCGACCAAGTCACGCGGCGGCTGGTATTGGTAAAAATGCCGGTTAAACGGAATCTCATAACCGACGACGCCGATCTGCTGGTCCTTGTCATCCTTCTTGCTGGCGTCGATCCAAGCATCGGGCACATGCGGTGACACTTCTTTGCTGAAGTAGGCTTCGTTCAGTTCGTTGACCGATTTGGACGGGTCGAGCGCGACGTTTTCAAAATCGCGCAGGTCGCCATCGGCTTTGTATTCGATCACCTGGCCTTTGACGGCAAACAATCCGTAGGTCGGATCGGCCTTGGCTTTGTGTACCTTCTTGATGACTTTTTCGGCAGCGGGATTTTTCCAGCTGACGGCATCGGTGATTTGCTTTTTCTCTTTGGCGTCGAGCGTGACGGATTGCGCCTTGCAGGCTTTGCTCAGCACGTCGTCGAAATCGTTCATGTCATCAAACTGCGCGGTGCCGATCGCTTGTTGCAGTTGCCGCGCTTTCAGCAGCGTTTGTTTTTGTGAGAGCCAGGTGCTGCGGTCGAGCAGGTCTTTGATCTGCTTTTCCTTGAGGTCGGCGAAGTGCAGTTTGATATAGCGGCGGATCGCATCTTCATGCGCGCTGAGGTCGCCGTAGTGTTTGCAGGCTGGGTCGTCGCTCCAGGTTGCATTGTTCCCTGTATCTGCTTCCGCGCCGTATTGCGCAAACGCCCATTGCATTGCGGCGTTGAGCGCGCCGGCGTCATAGCGCAGGTTGGCCAGGCGCTCATCGCTGAATTGATACGACAGTCTTAGCGGGCGTTCTATCGTGATGCGGCGGTAGCCGAATTCGTGCGTTTTGAAAATCTTGCTGGCGAAGGTTTTGGCTGCTTCTGCTTTCGGGTTGGCGGATTGGCGGCCGCGATTGCTTTTCTGCTCTGCCGGTTTGTCTAGCTCACGCGCATCGACCACTTCAAAGTTGCCGAAGCAGCGGGTGATGGTGGCGATGTCTTCGTCATCCATCACGTTGCGCTTGCTGCCGAGCGACTTGCGCATCTTGCCGCACAGGTTGACGCCGTTGATCAGTTGCACGCGGCCTTTGCGCTCTGCCGCTTTTTTGTTGGAGAGGATCCAGACATAGGTGGCGATGCCGGTGTTGTAGAACATGTCGGTGGGCAGCGCGACGATGGCTTCCAGCAAATCGGCTTCCAGGATGTAGCGGCGGATTTCGGATTCGCCGGATCCTGCGCCGCCGGTAAACAGGGGTGAGCCGTTGAGGATGATGCCGATTCTTGCACCACCGTCTGATGCGTCGCGCATCTTGTTGATCAGGTGCAGCAGGAACAGTAGCGAGCCGTCGGACACGCGCGGCAGGCCGGGGCCGAAGCGGCCGTCGAAGCCTTTGAGCATATGTTCATCAAGAACGTCTTGCTCGATCTTCTTCCAGTCGACGCCGAACGGCGGATTGGACAGCATGTAGTCGAACTTGGTCGAATAGAGCTGGTCGTTGGAGAGCGTGTTACCGAGTTTGATGTTGCTGACCTCTTGCCCTTTAATCAGCATGTCGGCTTTGCAGATCGCGTAGCTTTCGGGATTCAGTTCTTGCCCGAATGCGCGCATAACGGCTTGCGGGTTGAGCTCATGCACGTATTCCATGCCGGATGATAGGAAGCCTCCTGTACCCGCTGTTGGATCATAAATAGTGCGGATGATGCCGGGCTTGGTGAGCGCGGCGTCGTCTTCCATGAACACCAGTGCGGTGGTCAGGCGCACGATGTCGCGCGGGGTGAAGTGTTCACCGGCAGTGTCATTCGAGCTTTCGGCAAAGCGTCGGATCAGTTCTTCGAACACCAGGCCCATGTCGTGGTTGGAGACGGCCTTGGGACTGAGGTCGATGGCGCGCACTTTTTGCACGACCTTGTAGAGCAGATTGGCGTCGTTGAGCTGGCCGATGAATTCGGCAAAGTTGAAGTATTCAAAAATCTCGCGAGCGTCTTTGGAAAAGCTTCGAATGTAGTTTTCCAGATCGGCTTTGGTGCTGGAGTCGCCCAGTTTGGCGAGATTCATTTTGGAAGTATTGAAAAACGACAGGCCGCCGGTGGCGCGTAATAGCAGCTTTTCTTGCGCTTCTTCGGGTAGCTTGGTCTTTTGGACTTTTTCGTATTCGGTGAGTACTTTGTCTTTGGTTGCTTCAAGCACGCATTCGAGGCGGCGTAATAAGCAGAACGGCAGGATGATGCGGCCGTACTGGCTTTGCCTGAAGTCGCCGCGAAGCAGATCTGCGATGGCCCAGGAGTCGGAGGCGAGGTTGTTAGATGCTTGCGTCATAGTGGATGCGGTATGTGTTTTGTCTACCGGAATAGGGTTGCTGTGTTGTTGGCTTCATTGCAGCGAGGCGATCTCGCCCAGCTTCTTTTCAAGGTCGGGTACACGTTCCTGGCTCGCCAAATCGCTTGGCAAATGGCCGGGTAAGGCCTGCATGAATGCCGACGTCGCCAATAGTTGGAATATTTGATCGCGCAGATAACTCTTTAATTCTGGAGCGCTTCTGCGGCATTCTTCAATCAAAGTATCGCGGCCATCAACGATGGCAAGCAGATCGCCCAGGTCATGACTGAATAGATAGTCATTGTTGCCGCGCCCGGCAAACGCTTCCAGTTTTGTCGCGACAAATGCCGGCGCGGTGATTAGGCGGATTGTGGTGCCGCTTGGCAGGGCGATTTTTTCAGCAGTTTGCAATGCATACGGATACCATCGATTGGAAAAGCCTAATATTTTTTCAATGGTCGGCATTACGTCGACCGTGACGGTATCGATTGTCCAGCGACAGATCGGTGCGTTTTGACGCATATCTTGGCTGAAGCCTTGTGCTCTTAATGCCCGATCTACTTGGTGGTAATCAGTCAGCGCGACGGTTTGGACGATCAGATCGACATCTTCCGTTGGGCGAATGGCGGGTTGAGCGGGGTCGGTAATCAGCAAGCCGGCGACTGCGCCGCCGACGAATACCAATTCGTCGCGCAGCGCATCGCCCAGTCGTTTGGCGACCAGTTCGAGCAACACGATATTGGGGTCGTTTGGGTTCATCCTTTCAACCTATCATCTAGCAACTCGATGGCTAGCGCGCGCTCGCGCGGACTTCCGCCCCGAATGGCGTCGACCAGCACCAGCAATTCGTAAAGCGCGGGGTTGCGGCTCGCTGCATCGGGGACGGTTGGGTACAGCGGATAATAGGCAACACCGCGTACCGTACCATGCCTGTAAGGCCAAACCGGCGCAGGCTCCTGGGGTTGAACGATTTTTTCTTGCAAGGGGGATGCCGCATAGCTGGTGGGGATGCCGCGCGTGATGCCGCCATGCGTGGCGGGAAATGCATAGCGTGCACCATGCTGCAAGAACGTGCGTAATGCTTCACGCACGACGATGGCTTTTCCCATTTCATCCTTGCGGGCTAACTGGGCCATGACGGCTCGACCGAGTGCGGCGTGAACCTCGGAAGCCGTTAGGCTGAGTTCATCGCCGAGTTTAGCGTAGGTCGGGGCGGGGCCATGCTCCAACGACAGACGGAGTAGTACGACCAGATCCTGGGGGCGTAATACCACTTGCGGGTTGGATTTTGCATTTGCCATGGTGTAAGAGCCATGTTATTCGCCATTCGCGAATAGAGAATATAGAAGGGAATTTTCTCTCTGTCAATCGCAATCTTCTTTTTATTCTCCATTCGCAAATAGCGAATAAGATTAATAATCTCTTACTAATTAGCTGAAAGATGCTCAATGGTATTTAGTTTTACTTCTTATTTATGTATAGAAACACGACTTTTTTATGCATGTCGTAATGGGAATGTATAAAAAAGAGAGTTTTCTATATACACGTGGATAGCCATAAAAAAGGGCTCCATACGGAGCCCTTGGAAGTTTGCTTGCGCTAGGAATTAAACGTCAATATTCCCCGCCTGCAGCGCATTCGTCTCAATAAACGCCCTGCGCGGCTCCACATCGTCGCCCATCAGCGTCGTGAAAATCTGGTCCGCGGCAATCGCGTCTTCAATCTGCACTTTCAGCAGGCGGCGCACGGTCGGGTCCATCGTGGTTTCCCACAGCTGTTCCGGGTTCATTTCACCCAGACCCTTGTAGCGCTGCTTGGAGACGCCGCGTTCGGCTTCCGAGCGCAGCCAGGTCATCGCTTCGTGGAAGTCGCGGATGGCAAATTCCTTGGTCTTTTCGCCTTGGCCCCGGCGTACCAGCGCGCCTTCGCCGATCAAGCCCTTGAAGGTGGCGGCGGCGTTGGCCAGTACGCCATAGTCCGGGCCTTGCACAAAGTCGGTGTCGATGACGCTGACTTTCAGGTTGCCATGATGGCGGCGAACGATGCGCAGCATGTGCTTGTCCGACAAATCGTCCGACGAAATTTCGATCTGCACGGCCGGGTCGTTGATCGCCTGGCTCAGCGCCTGCGCCGATTGCTCGGCATCGGCTACGGTATCCAGATTGAGCGTGACGCCGGTCATGATGGCCGACAGGGCGGCCGCGTCCACTGCACGAGTCAGGCGCATGATGATGGCATTGGCGGTTTTGTACTGGCGGATCAGTTCGGCCAGTGCTTCACCGGTAATGGCGGGCGCATTTTCACTCGGGATCAGCGCGGCATCTTGCAGGGCGACTTCGAGCATGAAGCTGGCTTCTTCGACATCGCCTTGCAGGTAACGCTCGTCGCGGCCATGCTTGACCTTGTACAGCGGCGGCTGCGCGATGTAGACGTGGCCGCGCTCGACCAGCATTGGCAGCTGACGGTACAGCAGGGTCAAGAGCAGTGTGCGGATGTGGGCGCCGTCGACGTCGGCATCGGTCATGATGATGATGCGGTGGTAGCGCAGCTTGTCGATGTTGAATTCGTCGGCACCGATGGAAGTTCCCAGCGTGGCGATCAGCGTCGTGATCTGCTCGCTTGAGAGCATCTTTTCAAAACGGGCTTTCTCGACGTTCAAGACCTTGCCGCGCAGCGGCAGGATTGCCTGGAACTTGCGGTCGCGGCCTTGCTTGGCCGAGCCGCCTGCGGAGTCACCCTCGACGATGTACAGCTCGCACAGCGCCGGATCTTTTTCCTGGCAGTCGGCCAGCTTGGCGGAGAGGCCGAGGCCATCCATGACGCCCTTGCGGCGGGTCAGTTCGCGCGCCTTGCGGGCGGCTTCGCGGGCGCGGGCAGCTTCGACGATCTTGCCGCAGATGATCTTGGCGTCGTTCGGCTTTTCCATCAGGTAATCGGTCAGGGTCTTGGCGACGATTTCCTCTACCGGGCCGCGCACTTCGCTTGATACCAGCTTGTCCTTGGTTTGCGAGCTGAACTTCGGTTCCGGTACCTTCACCGACAGCACGCAGGTCAAGCCTTCGCGCATGTCGTCGCCGGCGATCTCGACCTTGGCTTTCTTGGCAAAGTCGTGTTCGTCGATGTACTTGTTGATGACGCGGGTCATCGCGGCGCGCAAACCGGTCAGGTGGGTGCCGCCGTCACGTTGTGGAATATTGTTGGTGAAGCACAGCACCTGTTCGTTGTAGGCATCGTTCCATTGCATGGAAACGTCGACCGTGATGTTGGTGCCCTGGTCGGACACCTTTTCGCCGGTGGCCTGGAAAATGGTCGGGTGCAGCACGCTCTTGTTCTTGTTGATGTATTCGACGAAGCCGCGGGTGCCGCCTTCGAAGGCGAAGTCTTCTTCCTTGCCGGTGCGCTGGTCGGTCAGCTTGATGTGCACGCCATTGTTCAAGAAGGACAGTTCGCGGATGCGCTTGGCCAGGATGTCGTAGTGGAACTCGACATTGGTGAAGATTTCTTCATCGGCCCAGAAATGCACTTCGGTGCCGCGCTTGTCGGTTTCGCCAATCACCTTGATCGGCGAGATGGCAACGCCATCCTGCATTTCGATTTCGCGGTTTTGCGGCACGCCCTTGGCGAATTCCATGGCGTGGACCTTGCCGTCGCGGCGGATGGTCAGCTTCAGCAGCTTGGACAAGCCGTTGACGCAGGACACGCCGACGCCATGCAGGCCGCCGGAGACCTTGTACGAGTTCTGGTCGAACTTGCCGCCGGCGTGCAGCTCGGTCATGACGATTTCGGCAGCAGAGCGTTTGGGATCGTGCTTGTCGTCCCACTTGATGCCGGTCGGGATGCCGCGGCCGTTGTCGGTCACCGAGATCGAGTTGTCGGAATGGATGGTGACGTGGATTTCGGTGCAGTGGCCGGCCAGCGATTCGTCGATCGAGTTGTCCAGCACTTCGAATACGCAGTGGTGCAAGCCGGTACCGTCGGAGGTGTCACCGATGTACATGCCGGGACGCTTCCGGACTGCTTCCAGGCCTTCGAGGATCTGGATCGAGGATGCGCCGTAGGAGGCGGATTGCGAGGCTGGTTGCGGTTCGCGAGGGGCTTCTTGGGGGAGTGCGGACATGGCTGCCTTTACAAAAACATACTGCTAAAAAACAAAATCGGGCTTTCTTAAATGTGGCAAAGGGGCGCGTCGAACTTCCGCACCCCTTGCCTCATTGTTTGCTGCTTTACTTATTAAATGCGCATTGGCATGACAACGTATTTGAAGTCGGCGTTGTCCGGTACCGTGACCAGCGCGGACGAATTGGCGTCGCCCAGTGCGATGTTCACGTTGTCGCATTTCAGGTTATTCAATACGTCGAGCAGGTAGGTGACGTTGAAACCGATATCGACGCTGTCGCCGCCGTAATCGATTTCGATTTCTTCCACGGCTTCTTCCTGGTCGGCATTGGTGGAACTGATCTTCATGCTGCCGGGGGCGACGATGCAACGCACGCCCTTGAACTTGTCAGACGTCATGATCGCGGCGCGCTGCAGCGAGTGCAGCAGCTGCACGCGGTCGATCGTGAAATTGTTCTTGTAACCCTTCGGCACCACGCGGGTGTAATCCGGGAACTTGCCTTCGACCAGTTTCGAAATCAGTTCGATGTCGGCGAAGGTGAGCTTGACCTGGTTGTTGGCGATTTCGAGGTCGACCGGGTTGTCAATGTCTTCCAGCAGGCGCTGCAATTCCATGATGGTCTTGCGCGGGATGATGACTTCCTGGCGCGGGAAATTCTGGTCAGTCTCGACCTGGCAGAAAGCCAGGCGGTGACCATCAGTGGCAACCGCGATCACGTTCTTGCCATCGACCACCAGCAGCAAGCCGTTCAGGTAGTAACGAATGTCCTGCTGCGCCATCGAGAAGTGCACCATGTTGAACAGGTGCTTCAGGGTTTTCTGCGGCAGGGTGACCTTGGCATTGAAATGCTCGGCTTGCGCCACGGTCGGGAATTCTTCAGCAGCCAGGGTTTGCAGGGCGAAGCGCGATTTGCCCGATTGAACGGTCATGCGCTTGTTGGCCAGCGAAAGCGACACATCGCCGGAGTCCGGCAAGGCGCGCAGGATGTCGAGCAGCTTGCGGGCAGCAACCGTGGTGGCTGCAACGTCACCGCCGGCGCCGACTTGCGCATGGGTGGTGATTTGCACTTCGATGTCGGTCGACAGGAAAGATACGCGCTCGCCATCCTTGCGAATGAGGATATTGGCCAGAATCGGCAAGGTGTGCCGACGCTCGACAATACCGCTCACTATCTGCAGTGGCCGGAGAAGAGTATCTCGGGTGGTTTTGACCAATTGCATATTGTTTGTTCCTGATAGTGATTGTTGACGGGTAATGATTAATACGGTGTTGCTGAAAACGGGAAAACTGGCATGCCGGTGACGTCTGGTTCAAGCGGTCTTGGACACTATGTAAATCACTCGCAATTGTGACTAAAAAACCGCACTCTCGCCACCTCTTTATTTACTAATTTGCAAGCGCGATTTTTTGCCACTTGTAAAGTTATCCACAGGCACGCAGGCAGGGAATTTGTCGGGGTTTTAACCTTTCAGGGTTTGCTCCAAAACGTGGAGTTCGTGGTTGCATTCCGGGTTCTTGGTCCGTTCCGAGGCGATCTTTCGGACGGCGTGCAAAACGGTGGTATGGTCGCGGCCGCCAAACAATTCGCCAATTTCTGGCAAGCTTTTCTGGGTCAGTTCCTTGGCCAGGTACATGGCGATCTGGCGCGGCCGGGCGATGTTGGCCGGGCGCTTTTTCGAGTACATGTCGGCGACCTTGATGTTGAAAAAGTCGGCCACGGTCTTCTGGATATTCTCCACCGAGATCTGCCGGTTTTGCACGGAAAGCAAGTCTTTCAGTGCATCTTTGACAACTTCGATCGTGATGTCCTTGCCGTGGAAGCGCGAGTACGCCAAGATCTTGCGCAGCGCGCCTTCTAGTTCGCGGACGTTGGAACGTAAATGTTTGGCAACAAAAAATGCCACGTCGTCGGACAGGTTGGCGCCTTCCGAGACGGCTTTTTTCAGCAGGATCGCCACCCGCATTTCCAGTTCGGGCGGCTCGATGGCGACCGTCAAACCAGAGTCGAACCGGGAAATCAGGCGGTCATCCATGCCGGTGATTTCCTTCGGGTAGGTATCGCTGGTGATGATAATTTGTTTCTTGGCGGCAATCAAAGCTTCGAAGGCATAGAAGAATTCTTCCTGCGTCCGGCTCTTGCCACCGAAGAACTGGATATCGTCGATCAGCAGCAGATCGAGCGAATGGTAATAGCGTTTGAAGTCGTCGAAACCCTTGCGCTGGTAAGCAGTCACTACGTCGCGAACGTACTGTTCAGCGTGGATGTAGCGGATCTTGGCGTTCGGATTGTCGGCCAGCACCTGGTTGCCGATGGCGTGGATCAGGTGGGTCTTGCCGAGGCCGACGCCGCCGTACAGGAACAGCGGGTTGTAGGAAACGCCGGGGTTGTTGGCGACCTGGATGGCGGCGGCGCGCGCCAGCTGGTTGGCCTTACCAGTGACGAAACTGTCGAAGGTCAGGACCGGGTTGATGCGGCTTTGTTCTTGCCGTGGCGCAATCTGTGGAACCGGGATGTCCTGGAATGCCGGCGGCATGTCGACCGCAGTGCCGCCATCGAAATTGCTTTGAGCGGGTGCGCCGCTGGGGGCAGGTCGCTTGGCGCCGTTCAGGCGCGGGTCGAGCACGAACTGGACTTCGACCTGGTCATCCCAGTGGGCGGCGGCAAGCGCGGCGATGCGGCTGGCGAACTGGGTCTTGACCCAGTCCAGCTTGAAGCGGTTGGGCGCGGCGATCCGCAGCCGGCCATCCTCGAAATCGAGCGGTGCGAGCGGCTTGATCCAGGCGCTGAATTGCTGCGGCGTCAGTTCCTGCTCCAGCTGCGCGGAGCAAGCCTGCCAAAAATTTTCCATGTGTATTTATTAGAGAATGCTGCGTTGGCGACCCGTTTCCCTGGCTGGGCGGCAGGGTGGGGCGTGCCGAAATCAAGGGGCTATTCTACCCTTCCAGATACAAGTTATCCACAGGCGGCGGGCTTATTTCTACGGTGTCGGGCTTCGTCTTGACAAGCGTCGAAAGCCCGGAAAGGGCTGCTAAGTGATTGACAGCACAGGGGAAAATGCTGTCTAATTCAAGGTTCACTGCCCGTTGTGTTGGTGCAATGTCTTGTTGCAGCTTTTTTATGCGACAGTCGGCCATTGCGAGAACCATGCCCTGCGCATCCTGACAACAAGACGCCGGTATTCGACTTACCCTTTTAGCAGATTAGCGAGATAACAATGAAACGTACTTTCCAGCCTTCCGTCGTTCGCCGCAAGCGCACCCACGGTTTCCGCGTCCGCATGGCTACCCGTAACGGCCGCGCTGTCCTGAACGCACGCCGCGCCAAGGGCCGCAAGCGCCTGGGTGTGTAAGCCAAGCACTGCTGCCCGCGCGTGAGCCGCGTTCGTTCGCACGATTTTGCCCGCGAGCGACGCATCGTTGAAACGGATGATTTTTCATCCGTTTTTCGTTTACGGCCGGTGCAACGCAGCGCGCATTTCGTACTCTATATCCGGACCAACCAGTTGCCGCATGCCCGTCTGGGAATCGTCGCCGCCAAGCGGCTGGCGCCACGGGCGGTGACCCGCAATACGATCAAGCGCGTGGCGCGCGAACTGTTCCGGCAAAGCACCCTGCCCTCGATCGATTGCATCGTGCGCCTGTCCAGGCCGGTCAATACCAAAACCGGCCCGGCCACCACGTCTGCGCTCAAGACGGCATTGCGCAGCGAACTGCAGCAACTGTTCCAGTCGCAAGCCTTGCCGGAGAGTGCGTCATGAAAACCCTGCTGTTGTTGCTCCTGCGCCTGTACCAGCTGTGCCTCAGCCCTTTCCTGGGCCAGCGCTGCCGTTTTTATCCGAGCTGTTCCAGTTACGCGATGGAAGCGATTGCCAAGCATGGAACGCTGAAAGGCGGTATCCTCGCTGCGCGCCGGCTGGGACGTTGCCATCCGTGGCATCCGGGCGGGGTTGACCCGGTCCCGGAAACGCTCGACAGCCGGCAAAAAACGGACAAGCCCTGCGCTTGCCCCCATCACTGAATTCTCTGCATCCTCTAATCGAAAATGTCTATGGATATCCGACGTACCTTCCTGTGGATTGTGTTCACGATGTCGATCCTGCTGTTGTGGGATAACTGGAACCGCGCCAGCGGCCGCCCGTCGATGTTTTTCCCGACTGCGACCCAGCAAGCCAAGCCGGCTGCCGCCGGTAGTGCCGGAACGCCGACGCAAACTGCGGTGCCGCAGGCAGGCAGTAACGCTGCCGCCAGCGTGCCGGCTGCAGCGGCAAGCGCCAGTGCAGTGGCGGCACCGGTGAAAACCGAAATCATCACCATCACCACCGATGTGATGAAAGCCGAGATCGATACCCTGGGCGGCGAATTGAAGCGCCTGGAATTGTTGAAGCACAAGGATACGCACGATCCGAAAAAGAACCTGGTCATTTTCGATCACAGCACTCACCTGACCTATCTGGCGCAGTCCGGTTTGATCGGCGGCGATTTCCCGACGCATAAATCGGCCTTCGTGGCCAAGCCGGGCACGCGCAACCTCGACGCCAACGACCAGGTGCAACTGGTGCTGGAGTCCGAGCAAGGCGGCATCAAGCTGACCAAGACCTTTACCTTCAAGCGCGGTGATTACATCGTCGACCTGAAGCATACGGTGACCAATGGCAGCGCTGCAGCAGTGACGCCGACCCTTTATGAACAATTGGTCCGCGACGGCAACAAGCCGGAAGGCGATACCATGTTCTACAGCACCTTCACCGGTCCAGCGGTCTATACCAGCGAGCACCATTTCCAGAAACTCGATTTCAAGAAAATCGAGGAAGGCAAGGCTGACCATGCCAAGCAAGCCAGCAATGGCTGGGTTTCCTTGATCCAGCATTACTTTGTTTCGGCGCTGATTCCGCCGGAGAACATGCAGCGCGATATTTATACCGACAAGGTTGCCAACAACCTGTATTCGGTCGGCGTCAAGCTGCCGCTGGGTAAGATCGCGCCGGGCGCCAGCACCACGGTCGATACCCGCTTGTATTCCGGTCCGCAGGAATCCGCTCTGCTGGAAAAAGTCGCGCCGGGTTTTGACCTGGTCAAGGATTATGGTTACCTGACGATCGTTGCCAAGCCGATCTTCATGCTGATGGATTTCATCCACAAGTTGCTCGGCAACTGGGGCTGGACCATTATTGTCCTGACCATCGTGATCAAGCTGGCGTTCTTCCCCTTGTCGGCGGCCAGCTACCGCAGCATGGCCAAGATGAAAACCGTCACGCCGAAGATGACGGCGATCCGCGAGAAGCACAAGGGCGATCCGCAAAAGATGAACCAGGCCATGATGGAGCTGTACAAGACCGAGAAAATCAATCCGCTCGGCGGCTGTCTGCCGATCCTGATCCAGATGCCGGTGTTCATCGCCCTGTACTGGGTGATCCAGGCCAGCGTCGAGATGCGTGGTGCGCCTTGGCTGGGCTGGATCCACGATCTGTCGTCGCCTGACCCGCTCTACATTTTGCCGGTGATTATGGCCGTGTCGATGTTCATCCAGACCAAGTTGAATCCGGCGCCGCCTGATCCGATGCAAGCCAAGATGATGATGTTCATGCCGATTGCTTTTTCGGTGATGTTCTTCTTCTTCCCGTCCGGCCTGGTGCTGTACTGGGTAGTGAACAATATCCTGTCGATCGGCCAGCAATGGGTGATCACCAAAAAAATAGAAGGCGGCAAGCCGGCATAGGCAGTCTTGCGTTGTATTTCCCCAATAAAAAGCCCGCAATGATTCATTGCGGGCTTTTTTGCTTTTTGCGCTGGCGCGAGTTCGCTAGAATCGATTCATGACTTTTGACTCTTCTCCCATTGCAGCAATCGCCACCGCGCCGGGACGCGGCGGCATCGGCGTCGTCCGCATTTCCGGTAAAAACGTTTCGAGCGTGATCGACGCCGTGTGCGGCTTGCAGCCGGGCGTGCAATTGCAGCCGCGCCATGCCACCTACCTGAATTTTCTCAATGCCGATGGCAGCGCCATTGACCAGGGGCTGGCGATTCATTTCAAGGCGCCGCATTCCTACACCGGCGAAGATGTATTGGAGCTGCAAGGCCATGGCGGCCCGGTGGTGTTGCAAATGCTTCTGGCGCGCTGTCTCGAAGCGGGCAGGGACATCGGCTTGCGCATCGCCGCGCCCGGCGAATTCACTTACCGTGCCTATCTCAACGACAAGCTCGATCTGGCACAAGCCGAAGCGGTGGCCGACTTGATCGATGCCTCGACCGAAGCGGCGGCGAAATCGGCGACGCAATCGCTGTCCGGCGCCTTTTCAAAAACCATCAATACCTTGGCGCAGCAAGTGATCCAGCTGCGCATGCTGGTGGAAGCGACGCTGGATTTCCCGGAAGAGGAAATCGACTTCCTGGAAAAATCCGATGCGCGCGGCCAGCTCGTTGCCATCCGCGCCGCGCTCGAACACGTATTTGCCCAGGCTTCGCAAGGCGCCTTGCTGCGCGAAGGCTTGAACGTGGTCCTGGCGGGGCAGCCGAATGTCGGCAAGTCGTCATTGTTGAATGCGCTGGCCGGCGCCGATGTGGCAATCGTCACGCCGATTGCCGGCACCACGCGCGACAAGGTGATCGAAACCATCCAGATCGAAGGCATTCCGCTCAATATCATCGACACTGCCGGCATCCGTGACGCGGCGCATGCCACCGATGAAGTCGAGCGGATTGGCATCGAGCGCACCTGGGGCGAGGTCGGCAAGGCCGATGTCATCCTGCATTTGCTCGACGCCAATCGCGGGCCGACCCGCGCCGATGAAGACATCGTTGCGCGCTTCCCGGATGGCGTGCCGGTGATCCGGGTCTGGAACAAAATCGACCTCTCCGGCCACAAGCCGGCCGCCGATGTGATGCCGGATGCCACACATGTCTATCTGTCGGCGACCGACCGTCTTGGCATCGATTTGCTGCGGGCCGAATTGCTGCGCATTGCCGGCTGGCAGCAAACCGGTGAATCACTGTATCTTGCGCGTGAGCGGCATTTGATTGCCTTGAAGAAAGCCCGCCTCCATCTCGATGCCGCCGCCGAGCATGCCGCCAGCTCGGACCAAGCCCTGGACTTGTTTGCCGAAGAATTGCGGCTGACCCAGGAACGCTTGAACAGCATTACTGGTGAATTCACTTCCGATGATTTGCTGGGCGTGATCTTCAGCCGGTTTTGCATCGGCAAGTAACAGACGACTAGAAGGCCCGAATCTTGCAAGCGTGAATTGTTGGCATAAAACAAGTGAATTATTCCCTTGTGGAAATCTTGTATCTCGCCAGACTTTGAAAGCTTGGCAAGTATGTATTTGTGCCGCAACAACCGCCTGTTACACTCGCGAAAATATTCAAGAAATCAATAAAGTAGCGTGAAAATGCTACTGAACAAAAACTGCTCAGGGATCGGCGATGGTTTCTTCTTTTTTCCCGCATCGGGAAGGTGGTCGGCTTGACGCGCGTCGCGCGTCAATGCTCCCTCAATTTACTGTCGTCGATATTTTTTCCTGGCTCGGGCGTCGACTGCCGCAAGTCCTCGTCATATGTCTGGCGATGTTCTGGCTGGCATTCGGCGCTGATGCTTTTGCTGCGGGGAATCCGAATAGCGGCAATACCTTATTCAATACAGCCAGTCCCTACTGCATGGAGTGTCACATTTCTCCACCAGAAGGCGGCCGTCTGAGTGCGGCAAACAGTCCAGGCGTCATTTCGGCGGCGATTTCTGCCGACCTGGGCGGCATGGGGCGCTTTGATGCAGGACAGCCGCAAGCATTGAGCGCCACCCAACTGAATAACCTGGCCGCTTATTTCGGCTGGTATGTCGTGCCGACTACAACCAACGATTCGGCGACGGTTTCCTACAATTCCAGCAATAACGTCATCGACATCAGCGGCAGCATCACGGTCGGTACGCCGATGAGCATTGCCACCCCGGCCGGCCCCAGTCATGGCACGATCAACGCTTCCAGCGTCAACTCGGCCGGCGCCAATGTGGTGACTACTGTTACCTACACGCCGACTGCCGGCTATTTCGGCGCCGATTCCTTTACCTATAACGTCACCAACAACGCCGGCACTTCCACTACACGCACGGTCAACATCACCGTCAATCCACCGCCGGCACCGGTGACCAGTGCGGCCGCCAAGGCGGTCAGCTTCCAGACCGCAACCGGACTGAATCTTTCAGCCTCGATTTCCGGTGTGACGAATACCGCCGTGTCGGTAGTGTCCGGACCGAGTCACGGCACGGTGACATCGGTGGTCGGCAATGTGGTGAATTACACGCCGACCAACGGATATTTTGGCGCCGACAGTTTTACCTACAATATCGCGGGTCCCGGGGGTACCTCGAATACCAGCACGGTTTCCATCACGGTCGGTTTGCCGCCGGCGCCGATTGCGGGTGCGAAGGCGGTCGGGGTCGGATACAACACGACCCTGAACGCGATCGATCTCACTTCCTCGATCACCTGGCCATCGACCTCGGTTGCCGTCACGGTGGCGCCGACCCACGGCACCATCAATTCGGTGGTCGGCAATGTGGTTACCTATACGGCCACGAATGGCTATTTCGGACCCGATACCTTCAGTTATACCGCCACCGGCCCCGGTGGCGGACCTTCGGCGGCGGCAGTGGTCACGATCACGGTCGCCACGCCGCCGGCGCCGACTGCTTCCAACAAGGCAGTCAATATTCCCTACAATACGGCGACCGGGATTGATCTCACGGCATCGGTGTCCGGTGTCTCTACCAGCATTGCGGTGGCCACTCCGCCGGCGCATGGCACGACGCTTGTTGCCGGTTACACAGTCACTTTCACGCCGACCGCCGGTTATACCGGACCGGACAGCTTTACTTATACCGTGACCGGCCCTGGCGGCACATCGGCGCCGAGCACGGTGACAATTACCGTCGATACGCTGGCGCCAACCGGCGCGCCGGTCACGATGACTGTGCCGGTGAATACGCCAACCACCGTCGATCTCGCTCCTTCCATCACCGGTTCGGGGATTACCGGGGTATCGATCGGCACCAATCCGGCGCATGGCACGGTGGCGACCAATGGCACGCAAGTGACTTTCACGCCTGCCAACAATTATGTTGGCGCTGACAGCTTTACTTATATCGCTCACGGCAACGGTACTCCCAGCACCTCGCCGCCAGCGACCATAACGGTGAATGTGACCGGCCGTCCCGACCCGAGCCGGGACGCGAACGTAAATGCGCTGGTGGCTTCGCAGATCAATGCGGCACGGCGTTTCTCGCAGGCGCAGATTTCCAATTTCCAGGGGCGCCTTGAATCGCTGCACGTCAGGCCGCGTGACAATGGCGAAAATAGCGGTAGTAGCAGCCTGACCGCCAAACCCGGTACCATTGCCGCGATTGCCGGCGGTGCTTACATGAACGATCAGCGTGGCGCGCAGCCAGCTGCGACCAGCCGCTCGACAGGCGCTGCCTATCAACCGGGCGCCAACCTGCAGGCCGATCCTGCTGCCGGCCTGACCCAGACGGGGCAGGTGCCGCAGGCAACTGCCATGGCGACGGTGGTGAGCGCCCTGGCGGCCTCGGGCGGCAAATCAAGCGAAGCAACGGCAATGGGCAAGGCGCTGACTGCGGCAGCGGGTGTTGCGCAAGGCGGTACGCTCAATCTCTCGGCTGCCACCGGCGGCAATGCAGCTGGCGCATCCGATGCGATCAATGTCTGGGCGGGTGGCAGCGTGCGCGTCGGTGCGCGCAATCCCGGTACCAGCAATGGCAGCAGTTTCAGCAGCGACGGTGTCAGCTTCGGCGCCGACAAGCGCCTCAGCGACAATCTGGCAGTCGGCGTCGGCGTCGGTTACGGTGCAGATGCTACCGACATCGGCACTGACGGCAGCAATACCCGCAGCGACAGCAAGACGATCGCGCTCTATGCCAGCTACCAGCCGACCGAGAATACGTATATCGATGGCGTGCTGGGTTATGGCCAGATCGATTTCCGCAACGAGCGTTACGTCGCCGCTGCCAATGATTTCGCCCGCAGCCGGCGTGCCGCCGATTTCTTCTTCGGCTCGCTGACGGCAGGCTATGAATTCAATGCCACCGGGTTGCGCTTCTCGCCCTATGGCCGGCTCGATCTCGCCCAGCACCGGTTGAAGTCGGCCACAGAAACTGGCGCCGGTCTGTTTGCCCTGACCTATGACAACCAGAATGTGCCGAGCATGCAACTGACGGCCGGCGTGCGTGCCGAATCGGTGCATGAAGCCAGCTTTGGCTGGGTGCTGCCGCGCATTCGTGTCGAATACCAGCACGAGTTCAAGGGCGAGCAGCAGGCCACCGTGTCCTATGCCGATCAGGTGGGCGGTCCGCGCTATGCGCTGGCGGCCAATCCGAGCAGCCGCAGTGCGCTGGTGCTTGGCGTCGGCAGCGATATCCTGCTCGGCCGCGGCCTGACCCTGAGCTTCGACTATCAGATGCAGCGCTCGAACAACCAGGAAAATGTCCAGGCATTCTTCTTCAGGCTGTCCAAGGATCTCGATGGCAAGAGCATCACGCCACCCGCGGCATTTGCTGCCGGTTCGCTCGGCCTCAAGCTCGATGCCGGCGTGACGTTCGACGATAACGTCACCCGCGCCAGCGCCGACAGTGACCGGGTTGCCGATCGTTCCTTCAATGTCAATGTCGCCAAGAGCATGCTGATTCCGCTGAGCGAGAAGACCCGTGTCTTCCTGAATGGCTTTGTCGGCGGCCAGCGCTTCAAGATTTACAGCGGCCTGGATAATTTCACGGCGGGTATCGATGCCGAGCTGCAGTACCGTACCTCCGGCGATTTCGGTGCGCCGCTGTGGAGCCTGTTTGCCAACTTCAGTGTCAGCGACTTCGAGGCCAACCAGCGCGAGGGTTACCGCTATGCGATCGGCGCCAGCGTGCGTCAGGATTTGACCGATCGCATCAGCCTGTTCGGCGCATTGACCCACAATCAGCGCGTGGCGCGCAGCAGCGTGTTCTCGGGACATGATTACTCTGCCCGCCTCAATCTTGATTATGCGCTGGCCAAGGCCCATACCCTGTACCTCACCGGCGAGTACCGCTATGGCGATCTGGTGTCGACCGGCACGCACACGCTGGCCAATATCAATATCGCCAAAGTCTTCACGCCCGATACCGCTTTCCCCGGCCTGTACGCCTACCGGGTTGACGGCCGCACGCTGATTTTCACGGCCGGCTACAACTATGCCCTGGGCGGCAAGGATTCGCTGGATTTCTCCTGGCGGTATGTGACGGCTTCACCTGACAAGTCGCCCGGCATTCCCGGTGTGGGCAAGCCGCGCTATGTCGTGAACCAGTTCTCCATCATGTACCTGACCAGTTTCTAAAGGATGCCATCGTGAGTATCAGATTTTCTTTGGCCTGTGCCGTTTCTGTAGCGTTGACCCTCGTGCTGGCGGGGTGTGGTGGCGGTGGCGGCGGTGGTTCGGTCGACACTGTGCCGGGGGTTCCGTCAGGGACCAATACACTAACGGCTCTCAACAGTTTCCTGCTGTTTCCCAATCCGCAACGTCTTGATGACGGCACCTTCGAAACCAATTCGACTGCCTACGCACAAGCCTATTACACTGCGATCGATCCCGCCAATAACAAGGACACGCTGGCCAAATGGAAGCTGGCCAATGGCTTTGGTGGCGCTGCCGGTGCGCTGGGTGAAGTCAATGTCGTGTTTGGCGACGTGCGGGATCTGGGCTACGGCCGGCGCATGACAATGCGGCAAAATCCGGATGGCACGATTGCCGCGTTTGTCGAAAATTATCTTGTCACCGCCGGCGCCGGTTATACCTACAGCTCCTTGAATCTGGATGCAGCGGTGGCCGCTGCGCAAAGCGGCAATCCCAATGGCACTGTCGGTACCAACAACTGGCATGTCGGCACCAATGCGATCGAATTCAGCCCCGGCCCTGGCGGCGCGATCAACTTCGTCAAGTTCTATACCTTCGATCCCGTCACTGGCACGCGCCAGCTGACAGCCAACCTGGATGGCCGCGGCGCCAAGGCCATGCCCGGCATTTGCGTCAATTGTCATGGCGGTCGCGCGGATCCGCTGACGCCCACTGGCCTGTTCCCGTTGCTTGCCAACTCGGCTTCGCAAAAGCGCGGCGATGTGGCTGCGCGCATGCAGATGTTCAATCTCGACATTCTCGATTTTTCCACCACTGCAGGCTACCGGCGGGTCGATCAGGAAGCGACATTGAAGGCGATGAACAAGATGGTTTTATGCACCTACCCGCTGCCAGCGCCCTCGGTCGCAGCGGAAGATGCTTGTCGCACGGCAGCGGTCGCTGGCGAATGGCAGGGGACGGCGGCAGACATGCTGAAGAGCGCCTATGGTGGTACGGGTATGCCGAACCCGACTTTTGTTGATGGCTATGTGCCGACTAACTGGCTGACGGCGGGTCAGACTACCCTGTATCGCAATGTGGCTCACCAGGCTTGCGCTACCTGTCACCGCGTGCGTGGCACCGATCAGGAATCCGACATCGATTTCATGACCTATGCGAAGTTCCAGAGTTATGCCGATCGCATCAAGTACCATGTATATGACCGCGGCAATATGCCCTTGGCCAAGATCGTTTCCGAACATTTCTGGAGTGGCGCCGGCCCGGATACCCTGGCAACCTGGCTGGAAGCGCAGGGATTGGGTTATTCGCTGCATAGCGGCGGTGCGGTATTGCGGCCAGGGCGGCCGGTGGCCGATCCGGGGCCAAGTCGCGTCGTGCGCCAAGGAGCAACTGCGCTGTCCGGCGTGAACAGTCCGTTCGCCACCACTTACAGCTGGTCGATCACGACCAACCCCGGCAATGCGGCGAACCTGACCAATCCGACCTCGGCTACGCCGACCTTCAATGCGGCTGCCGATGGCACGTATGTCGTGCAGCTGGTGGTGACTGACGGGACGACGACCAGTAACGCCGTGACGCAGACGATTGTGGTCCAGAATGCCCTGGCGATTGCGCCGACGGCAATTCGCTTCTCTGATATCAAGACGGTATTGCAGACCAATGGCTGCACCAACTGTCATTCGGCTACGCCGATTGGCGTTAATCCTATGGCACCGGTTTTCTATACTAACTACGACCGCAACGGCGACACGCTGACGGATGCCACTGATGACACTTGGTTTTACAAGGAATTGCGCGGCCGCATCAATTTCACAGATGTGGTCGCCAGCCCCTTGTTGCGCAAGCCTTCTGGCAACCACCATAACGGCGGCGCGAGGCCGGGCTTCGATACCACCCTGGTGCCGGGCGACCCGGGGCGCGTCAATTATGATCTGTTCCTGAACTGGATCCTGAGCGGAGCGCCGCAATAATCAGCAAGCGTTCAGTAAAAAAGGCCACGCATTGCGTGGCCTTTTTGTTTGCTGCTGTGCCGGATCAGTAAGAGCGGCGCGGTGCGTCGTAACTGTTGCCGGGGAAGACGAACGGCGTGGTGCGGCCAACCAGGGTTTCGATCAGCATCAGTTCCTGGTCGGTATGGTTCTTGAAGCCTGCCGGACGCACATTCTGGCCGGCAGGACCGCCCGAGGTGATGTACAGCGGCTTGTCGTGATGGCTGGCCGCCACGGTTTCCTTGCTGGTGGGATCGCTGGCCGAGCTGATGTCGGTCACGCCATAGCAAGTGCAGAAATAGGTGAGTTCCGGATCGGCTTCCATGTACCAGCCGGTGCCGCGGATGCCGATGGTGGCGGTCGGTGTGCGCAGCGTGGTGGGCTGGTTGCGCGAGACTGACAGCACCTTGCCGCTCAGCAGGCGCAAGCCGGAAATCACGGCCGGTGCATCGGCTTTCTTGGCGCCGGCCAGTTCGAGCTTGCTGTCGCTACGCAGGATCATGGCATTGCCGCCGACGACGAAAACGATTTCGCCATCCTTGCCGGTGACGATGGTATCGGTCGGATTGATGAAGGTGTCCAGCGTGGCGGGTTTGCCGTTGATGCTGACCTGGCCCGACAGGCGATAAATCGAACGGCCCGGCGGCAACTGTCCGGGCTTGGAACCCAGCAGACTTTGCGCAAAGGAGCTGGCCGGCACTGTCGCTGAGAACAAGCCGGCGGCCAGACCCTGGATCAGAAAGCGGCGGCGCGGGTCGTCGGCATCCTTGAAGATATACATGGCAAATCCTTTTTCTGAAAAGGCTTAATAAAAAAGCAAATCGAAGTCATCCTAGCATAACTCCTTCGCTGTATTCAGCGCTGTAAATGCCGATGATCAGTAGCGCCATTAAACGCCTGTTGATCGGCAAACCTGCGTGATGCCGGTCACGAAAATGAATTAAATTTTGCGAAAGATGTCAGGCTTCGAAGATGCCGGCTGCGCGGTTCTTGCGGACCTGGTCCCAGGCAAACACTTTCCCGTTCATTGCGACATGGACGCCTGCCGGCAAAGCTTGCGCGACACCGATTGCAAAGCCGAGGTTGAACAACGCATCGGAGTTGGCGATTTCGTAGGGGATCATGGCGCCGGTCAGCACAATGGTTTTTAGCAGCTGCGCCTGGCCCAGCACTTCCGCGGTTTCGCGCATGGTATCGGTGCCATGGATGATGACGATGGCATCCTCCGATGCGGCACGGCAGGATGCCAGCACGCGTTGGCGGTCGGTATCCTGCATGTCGAGCGAGTCGAGCAGCGGCAGCATTTCCAGTTCAACCGGCAGCGTGAGGCGCGCGCGAGAAAGTGCTTGCGGCAAGTGGCTGTCGGCAAAACCCAGCTGTCCGGTGAGCGGATCGTAGTGCTTGTCAAATGTGCCACCGGTGGCAAGAATGCGGAGCGTCATGGTCGACCGGAACGGGACAAAGATAAACAGATTAGCAGGAAAAACAGGGGTCCGGGATATGGCGCCCGATGGAATTGCTGCGGAACTTCATCCCCTGTTGCGCTCTCAGAACAAACTTGCATGCATGGCCAAGGCGGCGCATGCGGGGCTATGGCAATTGCGCCATTGCCGTTACACTGGAATCGTTATCTTTGGGCTGATCTTGCAATGAAACCCGTCGCACCCGGCACCGTCATCTTTCACCGTCATCGCGGCTATGGCGTGATCACTGCGGTCAATCTCTTGACCGGCTGGATCTCGGCCCGTTTCGGCAGCGAGGTGCGCACGCTCGACCTGAACCTGGCGTCCGATGAAGTGCAGCATGCCGACGGTGAGCCGATCCTGTTTCGCCGCACGCCGCCGGCGCGCATGCCGCATGCGCGCCTGATGGCGATGGTGCGCGAATTGCACCGCGCCGGCTATCAGCGCTTGTATCTTTACAGCTGGCCCAAGCCGTCCGGGCTGCACTGGCGCTGGCATTTGTTTGCCGGTCAGCGTAACTGGCTGGAACGGCCCTGGCGCGAAGGCTGGTATGGCTCTGGGTGTGACTACAATTTCAATCCGGTGATGGGCTGGGGCGATGCGCCCGGTGCTTCCACCGAAGAGCTGGTGCGCGCGCTGGCGAAGTTCGATCCGCAGGGGTTGGCGAATGCGCTCGGGCGCGATGAAGACCACACGCTGTGGTTTGACAAGGTGTGTCAGGCGCTCTCGCCCGACTATGCGTTCACACTGGGCTGGGATAGCCGCAACGGACCGCAGCCGCAATCGCTGCCGATCATCGCCGTGCGGCGCGGCGTGCCGGAATACAAGGGGCCAGCCTTGCCATGGCCGCCGGGCTGGGCGCGCATCTGGAGCGGCTCGACCGCGCTGGTCACATCGTTCAAAACAAATCCCGCTGGCGCCCCTTCCGACGCCGTTCGTTGATGCTGGCTAGCGTGACTTCGCGCTTGCCCGGTATCAGCACGATCGTATCGCCGGCCTGCAGCATGCCGGTCTCGATCACGCGCAAATAAAAGCCGGTATAACCGCTTTGCACCATGTGCTTCACCGCATGGGCATAGCCCATCTTGGCATTGAACTTGTAGCAGGGCTGGCGCGGCTCGCTCACTTCCAGCAAGGAACTGCCGATCTGCAGCCGGTCGCCGATCCAGACATCGTTTTCGAGCAAGCCTTCCAGTGTCAGGTTTTCCCCCATCGAGCCGGGCGGTAGCGCTTCATCGCGTTTGAAAACTGCACGCCGTTTCTCTTCCCAGAAAGCGTAGTGTTCGGCCGGGTAGGCATAGACCGCCTTGTGCAGCCCGCCATGTACCGTGAGATCGGCTTGCTCGTCGCCGGCCAGGCCGAGTTTTCGGACTTCCACCGTCCCCGTGACAGGCTGCTTGTGGATGCCGGTGGCGATCCTGTGGGTGGCGCCGTGCTGCTCGATGAACAGCAGGCCGACCTGGGCGACATTGACGCTGATGACTTTCATGCAGTCAGTGTATGCGAATCGCCGCCACGGTGCAGTCAATGCGCTTGTTCACCAAAGCGGCGCACCGATGCACTGGTCTGTGGCGAGATGCGAGTCGGAGGTGCAGCAGCACGCGGCACGGGTCTTGCTGAAAACAGGCAGCATCTTGTTCCTCACACATCAACCAATGGAGATTGCATGGACCGCACGCTCGTCACGCAAAAAATCATCGCTGCCAAAGTCAGAAAGGGTTTGAAATGGGCGGGCATCGCCGACAGTCTGGGGCAGAGCAAAGAGTGGGCGACTGCCGCCTGCCTGGGACAGATGACGTTTTCCAGGAAGCAGGCCGATGTCGCGCAGAGTCTGTTCGAATTGAGCGACGAGGAAACCGCCTGGCTGCAAATTGTCCCCTACAAGGGCTCGCTGTCCACTGCCGTGCCGACCGATCCGCTGATCTATCGCTGGTATGAAATCGTCAGTGTCTATGGCAGCACGATCAAGGAGTTGATTCACGAGGAATTCGGCGACGGCATCATGAGCGCGATCGATTTTTCGATGGATATCAAGCGCGAAGCCGACCCCAAGGGCGACCGCGTCAATGTGGTCTTGTCGGGGAAATTCCTGCCGTATAAAAGTTACTGATTGTTTGCCGTCGGTGGCGTGACGATATTAAGCGGCGCGCCGGCAGCAAAGGCGCGCACGTTTTCAAACGCGCTGCGAAACAGCAATTCGTAATTGTCGCGTTCGACATAGCCCAGGTGCGGCGTCGCCAGCACATTCGGCATGCGCAGCAGGGGTGCATCGGGCGGCAGCGGCTCGCTCTCGAACACATCGAGTGCGGCAAAGCCGGGGCGTCCGTGCTCCAGTGCTGCTTGCAATGCGCCGGCCGCAACCAGTGCGGCGTGGCTGGTGTTGACGAACAAGGCATCCGGCTTCATGCGGTCCAGATCTTCGGCCGTGACGCAGTTGCGGGTGGCATCGGTCAGGCGCAAGTGCAGGCTAAGGATATCGGCTTCGGCAAACAAGGCTTCTTTTGAAGCGGCGGCGGCATGACCATGCTGACTGGCCAGCGCCCGGCTGCTTTCACTGCCCCAGACCATGACTTGCATGCCGAAGGCGCGCGCGTAGCCTGCCACCAGCCGACCAGTCTTGCCATAACCCCAGATGCCCAAGCTTTTGCCTTTCAGGCTAGTGCCCAGGGTGTTCTGCTCTGGATGGAGTGAAGCGGTTTGCCACAGGCCTTGTTTCAGCAATCCCGCGTATTGCGGCAGCTTGCGACGCGAAGTCATGATCAAGGCCCAGGCCAGCTCTGCTGCTGCAGTCGGGTCGCTCCTGCCTTCGGCTACGGCAATGCCTTGTGCTGCAGCAGTGGCCAGATCAATATGACTGCCGACCCGGCCGGTTTGGGCGATCAGCTTGAGATTGGGCAAGCGGGCCAATAATTGGCGGGAGAAAATTGTCCGTTCCCGGATCGGCACCAGTACCTCGAACGGCGCCAGACGGATCGCCAATTGCCCCAGTCCCCGGGCCGAACTGGTGAACACTTTGACGTCGTGGCCGTCCAATAAAGAGAAACAATCGAGGTGACGGATGCAATCTTGATAATCGTCAAGAATGGCTATTTTCATGATTTTTAACAATATTTATCGAATAAATATCGATTTCTCGTAAGGAAATGACGTCTCCCGGATAAATCGAAATAGTTGACTACAAAACTCAACAATTTTTACTACATTTTTGACATAAAGCATTGAGAGGATAGGACGGCAAGAGTAGAATCCACCTCCTATTTTCCCCATCCGTGGATAGGGAAAGCAAGACCAAAAGCCCGACCGAGACAGGGCTGCACGGCCGCCGATCCGGCCGTTTTCGACAAGACCGCCGTTTGTCAGCGATGATCCGCTGGCCTCATCCAACGACGATCCTGCCGTGCCGGGCAAGACAGAATTCTTTATTGGCATTGGAGGTAGTTTTTATGAATCAGCCCGTCATGGGTGGCGTTGCAGCAGTGAACGCTCCATCATTCGTCAAGCAACAAAAACTGATTAACTGGGTAGCTGAAGTCGCTTCCCTCACCAAGCCGGACCGCATCTACTGGTGCGACGGTTCGGAAGAAGAGTACAACGCCCTGTGCGCGCAAATGGTTGCCGCCGGCACCATGAAAAAGCTGAACGAAGCCAAGCGCCCGAACAGCTATCTGGCTTGCTCCGACCCGTCGGATGTGGCGCGTGTCGAAGACCGCACCTTCATCTGCTCGGCCAAGGAAGAAGACGCCGGCCCGACCAATAACTGGATGGCCCCGGCTGAAATGCGCACTACCCTGAACGGCTTGTTCGACGGCTGCATGAAGGGTCGCACCCTGTACGTGGTGCCGTTCTCGATGGGCCCGCTCGGCTCGCCGATCGCCCACATCGGCATCGAACTGTCCGACTCGCCGTACGTCGCCGTCAACATGCGCATCATGACCCGCATGGGCAAGGCCGTCTACGACGTGCTGGGTACCGATGGCGAATTCGTACCCTGCATCCACACTGTTGGCGCCCCGCTGGCAGCCGGCCAGAAGGATGTCGCCTGGCCATGCAACGATACCAAATACATTGTCCATTTCCCGGAAACCCGCGAAATCTGGTCCTACGGTTCCGGCTACGGCGGCAATGCCTTGCTGGGCAAGAAGTGCTTCGCGCTGCGCATTGCCTCGACCATGGGGCGCGACGAAGGCTGGCTGGCAGAACACATGCTGATCCTCGGCGTCGAATCGCCGGAAGGCAAGAAGCATTATGTCGCTGCCGCCTTCCCGTCTGCTTGCGGCAAGACCAACTTCGCCATGCTGATTCCGCCGAAAGCTTTCAACGGCTGGAAAGTCACCACCATCGGCGACGACATCGCCTGGATCAAGCCGGGCAAGGATGGCCGCCTGTACGCGATCAATCCGGAAGCCGGCTACTTCGGCGTCGCTCCTGGCACCAACACCGCGACCAACTCCAACTGCATGTCTTCGCTGACCGGCAACACCATCTTCACCAACGTTGCGCTGACCGATGATGGCGACGTCTGGTGGGAAGGCATGACCAAGGAAGCGCCGGCTCACGCCATCGACTGGCAAGGCAAGGACTGGACCCCGCAGATCGCCAAGGAAACCGGCCGCAAGGCTGCGCACCCGAACGCGCGCTTTACTGTCGCCGCGACGCAAAATCCGGTGATCGATCCGGCCTGGGATGATCCGGCCGGCGTGCCGATCGACGCCTTCATCTTCGGCGGCCGTCGCTCCACCACCGTGCCGCTGGTGACCGAAGCCCGCAACTGGGTCGAAGGCGTGTACATGGCTGCCACCATGGGTTCGGAAACCACTGCCGCCGCATTCGGCCAGCAAGGCGTGGTGCGCCGCGATCCGTTCGCGATGCTGCCGTTCATGGGCTACAACATGAGCGACTACTTCCAGCACTGGCTCAACCTCGGCAAGAAAATCGAAGCTTCCGGCGCTGCGCTGCCGAAGATCTATTGCGTCAACTGGTTCCGCACCGATGAGAACGGCAAGTTCGTCTGGCCGGGCTTCGGCGACAACATGCGCGTACTGAAGTGGATGCTCGACCGCATCGAAGGCAAGGCTGGCGGCGTCGAAAACATTTTCGGTACCACCCCGCAATACGGCGACCTGAAATGGGATGGCATCGACTTCACCCAGGAACAGTTCAACACCATCACCTCGATCGACAAGGCTGCCTGGGAAGCTGAGCTGAAGCTGCACGCCGAGTTGTTCGACAAGCTGAAGTACCACTTGCCGAAAGAGCTGGAAGAAACCAAGGCGCAGCTGGAAAAGCGTCTGGCAGCTTAAGCCAGCAAGCTTGCGTCGGGTCCCGACGCAGCAAAACAAAAAGCGCGGTCAGGTTAGCCTGCCGCGCTTTTTGTTTGATCCGATGATTGGCCAGTGCGGAATGATCCGCTCAATAATGCGGCGGTTTTTCATTGCCCGGC
>JADMIO011054733.1_pt1 | contig 72235 bp, 60 predicted proteins | sample 8958161 | NCBI WGS metagenome assembly JADMIO01 (sample SAMN16585339, study PRJNA669376) | soil metagenome | isolation source: Crop rotation soil | place: USA: Cullars Rotation, Alabama | collected 2011 | reverse complement strand
CCCCGGCCAAGACCGGCGGCTGAACCGCCGGCGCCGCTTTTCAAGCACAAGCCCGCCACAACACGCCCCGCCAGGACATGACAGGACACGCCATGAACAACCTCTCCCGCACCGCCGCCCTCCTGCTCGCCGCCGGCGCGCTGGCCCCCGCCGCCCTCGCTCAGGACGACGGGCACAACCACGCCCAGCCCCCCGCGCCCACGACGCCGGCCGCCACGCCGCCCCCCGCCCCCGCGGCCCAGCCCGCCCCTGGCGACACGGGCAAGACCAAGGTCTTCGCGCCCCTGCCGGCAACCACGCCGAAGTTTGAATCCCTCGCCAAGAAAGGCCCCGACGACAAGTACATCCAGATCGACGGCGTGGTGGACGCCCGCGCGATGATCGTCAACCCGGTTGTTGACGACGCCACCCGCGAGAAGGCGCGTGCCGCGGCCGAGGAGTGGGCCGCGGACGTCAACCAGCTGGCCATCGACAACCTCGACTTCCTCGAGAAGATCGACACCGAGGGCCTGATCGACAAGCTCGACTTCAACAACACCGAGCAGGTGCGGTACATGTCGCAGATCACGGTGCCCTTCGCCTCGGCCGGGCCGATGACCGCCCGCCTGCAGAACAAGGGCGCGCTGACCCCCGAGCAGGCCCAGACCAACTCGACCATCGCGAACGACTACTACCAGACGATCTTCACCGAGATCCTGGGCAACGGCGGCACCGTGCCCGACCCCGTCCGCTTCGACGACACCCCGGACACGCAGAAGGAAAAGATCGACCGCGTCAACAAGCTGACGCACTACATCTACTACATGGCCTGCCGCGACGCCCGCGAGAGCTACCACCAGATCATGGTCGATTCGGCGGAGAAGGCCGATGTATACCTGAACGCCGCGGCCCCCGACGCCTCGGGCAAGTCCGCGACGCTGATCGCGGCCGCCAAGGGCGCCAAGACCGACGCGGAGAAGCAGCAGAAGGTGGCCGAACTGCTCAAGGGCCTCACCTTCGACCAGCGCCGGGCGTACCTGCAGAAGGCCGTCGAGGCGGGGGCGAACAAGAACCCGATCGACGTGGCGAAGCGGAAGATGCAGGCGGCGAACTGAGGCGGGGCAACGACCTTCACAAACAGCCAAAACAAAGAGCCTCCGTCACGGGACGGAGGCTTTTGTAACTTGGAACTGATGACGCGAGGTGTTAGTTTCCGCCCGCGGCGAGGATGTCGTCGAATCCGCTCATGATGTCCACCGTCGTGCCCTTGCCGTCCTTGTCGGTGTACTGATTGGCCGGGAGTGTTCCGCCAGCCACAGTTACAAAGTTGAACTCGTAATCGAGGTGGTCAACCGAGAACTGTTTACGGCCGCGGTCCTTCGTCCCAACAAAATACCCGTCCTGCGCCGCCGACTGCAGGATAAGTGAGCCGCGAGGCGAGGCGGGGACCCGAGGCGCTTGGGGCGGCGGGCGGTTGACCGGATAGCTCGGATTCCCGAGGACCGCTACGAGCGACTTCTGCGCCGCCTGCGACGCTTGAGCTACGCTGGGGCTCCCTTCGTTCGGGCCAGGGTCTGACCCAATCATGCTTGCCGCCGATGTAGACGGCAAAGCCAAATCTGTGGGGTTGGCCCACTGGCGGTATCCCTTGCCCGCTGCCGGTGCCCGCAGGAAGCAAGCGTTGCTCGCCCAGTAGAAGCGAGCCGTTCCGGTATTCGAGAAATCCTGAACGAAGTCCGTCCGCCCGGCAATCGGCTTGGTCGCCGTCTCGTCCTGGCGCCACGCGAGGATCGGCATCCCCCAGGCGTCCACGACGTCCTTGAGCTGGCTCTTGTCCCCCTCGGCGCGGGCGTGCCCCGATGTCGGGTTCGTCTGGATCTGCTGCGTGCCGCCGACCTGAGCTACGTAGTACTTCGGGTCCGGCGTGTAGTACTGCTTGGTCCCGCCGGTGCCAGGCACCCCGAACTGGTCGAACGCGAAGTCCATCTGCGTCGCCGCCGTCGGACCGATCTTGACGATCGGATCCGGCTGTGCGCCCACGGGCGGCATCCCGATCAGGTCAAGCATCACGTTCTCCATTGAGCTCATGCCGTACGTGCTCGCGTTCTCGAGGCTCCCCATGTCCCGCTCGGTGAAGTACCCGGGCAGGCGCCGCTCGTCGGCGATGAACTGCCCCACCGAGGCGTTGATCGTGTTCATCAGGTTCTGCGTCGCCGACCGCTTCGCCGCCGTCCGCGCCCCGCCCAGCGCCGGAATCGTGATCGCGATGATCACCGCGATGATCAAAATCACCACCAGAAGCTCGATCAACGTGAACGCCTTCGCCGCCGCTCGCCGGGCCATTTCGCGCCTGCTCGACATGTCACCGCTCCCGCCCGTTCCCGGGCATGCATCCGCCAAAAACAGCAACGCGGCCGGCCCGCGATTCCGGCCCGGGGCTCCCAAGCCCCGTTACACCCCCTTTCGGCCACCGCCAAGCCGGTGTTCCGGGGGCGCAGTCAGTATACGGAACGGCCCGTCGGCGGCCGCGCCCCCTCGGTGAAACGCCGTCCCAAGGGAGTGCGTGGCCTCAACGCCGCCCTCGCGAAGCTCGCCGGTTCCTGCGCCCGCGAAGCGGGGTTCTTTCCCGTACATCCCCCTACACTTGGCTTGTGACCCGCGACACCTGCTACTACGACGGCCACTGCGGCCTGTGCCGCCGCACCACCCGGGTCCTGCACGCCGCGGACGTCCTCGGGCGCCTGCGGTTCACCGACATGCTCTCCGTTCCCGAGTCCACCCTCCCCGTCCCGCTCGCCGCCGCGATGACCGGCATGCCCATGCGGACCCGGCGCGGCCGCGTCCTGCTGGGCTTTCCCGCCGTCCGCCGCGCCGCCGCCCAGACACTCCTCGCCCCGCTCGCCTGGCTTCTCTACCTCCCCGGCCTCGGCCACCTCGGCGCCGCCACCTACCGCCACATCGCGGCCAACCGTTCCCGGCAGTGCGACATGCCGGGGGCATCCCCCGCGCGGATGCCCCGCCCGTGAACAAGGCCCCATTCCAGCCCCTCCGGTCGCTGCTCCGGGCCGAAGCACCCGAGCGGGCGCAGGCCGTCGCCGACGCCGTGTCCGCACTCGCCGCCGGCCGCCTCGTCGCTTTCCCCACCGAAACGATCTACGGCCTGGGCGCCGGCACCAGCACGCCCGACGGCCCGCGCCGCCTGCACGACGCCACGGCCGCGCGCCGGGGCGAGAACGCGCCGCCCCCGGCATGGCACGCCCACTCCGTGGAGTTCGCCCGCGAAGCGCTCGCGCTCACCTCGCCGCTGCACCGCCGCATCACCCGCAAGCTGCTCCCCGGGCCCGTGACCTTTCTGGTCGAAAAACCCGAGGCCGAGCTTGAGCACATCCGAGGACGCCTGCACGCCGCCCCCGGCACCCTGCACAACGGGCACGAGCTCTCCTTCCGCGTCCCCGACCACCCGCTCGCCCTCGCCCTGCTCGACGCCGCCTTCCGCGCCGGGATCTCCGTTATCGCCGACGGGGCCGCGGCCGCGGGGTGGGGCAACGGCGCCAGCCTCGGCAAGCCGCCGCCCTCACTCGACCCCGCCCTCGACGGTTCGCCCGTGGGCCTCGCGCTCGACGACGGCCCGACGCGTTTCGGGCGTTCGTCTACGCTGATCCGCCTGCTCGCCTCCGGCGGCGTGCGGGTCGTCGCCGAGGGTGTGCTGGAGGAACGGTTCGTGCGAAAGCGGCTGGAGCGGAACATCCTGTTCGTGTGCACCGGCAACACCTGCCGCTCGCCGATGGCCGAGGCGATCGCCCGCGACCTGCTCGCGAAGCGCGCCGAAACGGGCGACGAACTCTCCCGCTCGGTGGCCAAGTCCACGCACGTCCGCAGCGCCGGCGTCGGCGCATCCGACGGCGCCCCCGTCAGCCCCGAGGCCGTGAAGGCTGTGCAGAAGCTGGGCATCGATGGCGCGGCCCTCACCCGCCACACGTCTCGCGAGCTGACCCGCCAGGCCCTCGCCGAGGCCGACATCGTCTACGCCATGACGGCCGGGCACGCGCGGATGGTCCAGTCGATGTCCCCCAACCTCGCCGGAAAGGTCCACACGCTGGACCCCACCGGCGAAGACATCCCCGACCCCGTCGGCGCCCCGCAGGAGGTCTACACGAAGACCGCCGAGCGCCTCCGCCAGATCATCCAGCAGCGCCTGGCCGAGCCCGAGTAAGCGGTCACTCTCCTCGCGGCTCCCGCCGAATCCGCCCTCCGAATCCCGAGCGGGCCGCGGCTAGAGTTCCCCATGCGCATCGCCATCAGCGCCGACCACCGCGGCGCCTCCGCCACCAAGATGCTCGTCGACAAGCTCAAGCGCGACGGGCACGAAGTGCGCACCTTCGGCGACTGCTCCTCCGCCCCCGTCGACTACCCCGAGCCCGCCTACCAGGTCGCCAAGTCCGTCGCCGACGGCCAGTCCGACATGGGCCTGCTCATCTGCGGCACCGGCGTGGGCATGTCGATCGCGGCCAACAAGGTCAAGGGCGCCCGGGCCGCGGTCGTCCACGACGAGTTCACCGCCCAGATCAGCCGCTCGCACAACAACGCCAACGTCCTCTGCCTCTCGGCCGACTTGCTCGGCCAGAAGATCATTGAGAAGATCGTCGAGGTCTGGCTCGGCACCCCCTTCGAGGGGGGGCGCCACGCGCGCCGCGTCGCCAAGATCAAGGCGATCGAGGACGGGAAGGACCCGGCGGGCGTCTCCGAGTAGCGACAACACAGCGAGTGAGTCCGGCGCGGCGCGCGGTAGACTCCGGCGTCGATGCCCGAGGAGCCCCCCAACCCTACCTTCTCAACCGGCGACCAGCTCGCCGGACCGATCGGCAGCCTGCTCCCCCAGGTCTACGACCAGCTCCGCCGCGCCGCCCAGCAGCAGATGGCCTCCGAGCGCGCCGGGCACACGCTCTCCGCCACCGCCCTCGTCCACGAGGCGTTCCTCAAGCTCCATTCCGGGCGTGAGGTTCCCTGGCAGAACCGCGCCCACTTCTACGCCGCCGCCGCCGAGGCCATGCGGCGGATCCTCCTCGACCACGCGAAGGCCCGTGGACGCGCGAAGCGCGGCGGCGGGGCGGCCCGCATCGATCTGGATTCGGGCACGATCATCCTGACCGCCGACGAGGCCGAAAGCGACCAGGCCGGGGCCATGGATTTCCTTGCCCTCGACGACGCCATCCGTCGCTTGGAGGCCAGAGACCCGCGCACCGCCGAGGTGGTCCGCCTCCGGTTCTACGCGGGCCTCGAGATCGCCCAGGTGGCCCTCGCCCTGGGCGTCTCCGAGCGCACGGTCAAGAACGACTGGGCGTTCGCCCGGGCGTGGCTCCAGCGGGCCCTGGCCCCGGGGCAGGACGGACAGACGGAGACGGGTTATGGCTGACGCACGGTGGGAACGGATCAAGGCGGTCTTCGCAGGAGCGACCGAACTGCCCGCTGAACGCCGGACTGAGTTTTTGGACCGGGAGTGCGCCGGCGACGCCGAACTGCGCGCCGAGGTCGAGTCGCTCCTCGCCGCCCGGACCATGAGCGCCGTGCGCACCGGAGGCGCGGCCGCGGCCGTCGCCGATTCCCCCACCGCCGCCGCGGGTCCGCTCTCCGAGGGCCCCGGCACGCGGATCGGCCCCTACAAGCTGCTGCAGCTGATCGGCGAAGGCGGGTTCGGCTCGGTCTTCCTGGCCGAGCAGGAGACGCCCTTCCGGCGGCGCGTCGCGCTCAAGATCATCAAGCTGGGGATGGACACCCGCGCCGTCATCGCCCGGTTCGAGGCCGAGCGCCAGGCCCTCGCGATGATGGACCACCCCAACATCGCCAAGGTCCTCGACGCCGGCGCCACCGACAGCGGCCGCCCGTACTTCGTGATGGAACTCGTCCGCGGCGTGCCCATCACCGAGTACTGCGACGCCGCGAACCTCACCGCGGCCGAGCGACTGGCGCTGGCGGTGCCCGTCTGCCACGCCGTGCAGCACGCCCACCAGAAGGGGATCATCCACCGCGACCTGAAGCCCAGCAACATCCTGGTGACGCTGCACGACGGCAAGCCGGTGCCGAAGGTGATCGACTTCGGGATCGCCAAGGCGACCGCCAGCCGCCTGACCGAGAAAACGCTCTTCACCGAGCACCGCCAGATGATCGGCACGCCGGCGTACATGAGCCCCGAGCAGGCCGAGATGAGCGGGCTGGACATCGACACGCGCGCGGATGTGTATTCGCTCGGCGTGCTGCTCTACGAACTGCTGACCGGCGCGACGCCCTTCGACACGCGCCAACTGCTCGAGCGCGGCTACGCCGAGATCCAGCGCGTGATCCGCGAGGTCGAGCCCCCCAAGCCCAGCACCCGCGTCAGCACCCTCGGCGAAGGTCTCGCCGGCGTCGCGGCCCGCCGAGGCACGGAGCCCAGGCGCCTCGGCCTGCTTCTGCGGGGCGACCTCGACTGGATCGTGATGAAGGCGCTGGAGAAGGACCGCACCAGGCGGTACGACACGGCCGTCGGGCTCGCGGAGGACATCGGGCGGCACCTTCGCGGCGAGGCGGTGGTGGCGGCGCCGCCGAGCGCGGGTTACCGGGTGCGGAAGTTTTTGAGAAGGAATCGGGGGACGGTCGCTGCGGGAGCGGCGATCGCGGCCGCCCTGATGCTCGGATTGGTCGGCACCGGCGCGGGCCTGGGACGGGCGCGGGCGGCCAACACCAAGCTGCGACAGACGCTCGCTTTCGCGCAGGAGCACGTGGGCAAGCTTCTGCTTCAGCAAGGAACCATCAGTTCAGGCAGCGGCGGATCAGAGACGTTCGGCTTCGACGGCGGCATCGGGTTCTCATGGACCGTCAGGGGAGACTCTGGAGCGAAGACCATCCGCTTCGAACCACCGCCCGGGATGGACGAGAACCAACTGACACGCGGGTTGGTGTACATGCTCTTCATCTCGGCGTTCGAGCGGTACCAGTCGCTGGAGACCGCGAACGCGAGGCTCATGACGCAACAAGACGCGGCGCGGAACGCGTTCAACCGGATCCTGGTCGATTCCCTGGGATTCTCCGGGCACGGCAATCAGAAGATCACGAGCGAGGACGGCAAGGATGTCACCTTCGAGGAATCCATCGCGGGGCTCGAGCACGCGGCCGCGGAATACGTGGCCAAGAGCAAGGAACTGACCGAGTCTCTTCAGAGCCAAGTCAGGCGGGCGCGGCTCGGAGAAGCCGACCTCATCATGCAACGGCAGCTCCAGCCGTCCGAAGACCCGGGCTACGTGTTCCCATCCGCCGAGGAACTGCGGACCGCCTACGACAGCAGGAGTGAATATTTAGGGGCCGACGCCATTCCCACGATCGAGGCCGAGTTTGCACTCGCCACGCGGCATCTGCGCCCGATCTCAGCCGAGAACCTGTCGCTTCTGCGCGATGCCGCCGGTCGGGCCATAAAGGCGCCGGGATTTCCTACGGCGCGACTGGTCGAGATGCTATCCGAAGCTTCGGTGCTTCATCAGATGGCACTGGACTTCACGTACGCCGATTCAGTGAGCGCGCCGCTCGCCGATGCCGTCCACCGCCTCGCGGAGGAACGCCGGGCACACCCCGAGGCCAATCCTGCACCCGCGCCCGCTCTGGTGTGGCGGGACATTCTGACCGGCGAGACCAGTGCGACCACCGCCGACGAGCTCGAACTGCTTGCAAACAAGTTTCGTGATCGCCGAGGCAACGCTCTGCGCGCCGCGGTCGTAGACGAGCTGCGCGAGCGATCGACCAACATTTCTGCCGTCGCCGGCGCCAGCGAATACCGGCATGACGCCGAGTTTTTCGCCACGCAGGCACTCGCCGCCGATCCGCGCTGCGGCGGATGTGCGACCGCCTTGGCGCTTGCCAAGTTCCGCATCGGCGAGTACAAGGAGGCTCTCGCCGCCGCTGAAACGGCATCGGCTCTCTTGCGGCAATCGAACGCGGCAGGCCCGTTCCAGCCCGCCGCCCTTGCGCTGATTCACGCCAGGCTCGGAAACACCTCCGAGGCGCGCGCGGCTCTCGCGCAACTCAAGGCACTCCTGTCCGACCCTTCAAATGCGGAGACATGGGGGAGCGACCGCCAAGCGGCATCGCTCCTCGCCGAAGCCGAATCCCTCATCGACCCACCCAAGAAGTAGCTCACGCCCGCCGCAGCGCCGCCCGAAGCCGCCGCACCGGCGGCGTCTCGTCATCCTCAAAATCATCCACCCCCCGCACCGGCGCAAACCCCTCCGCCCCGAACAGCCCCGTCAGCTCCCCGCACGACAGCGCAAACGGCGGCCCCTCGGCGCACGCCGCCCCATCGTCCCGCCCGCGGCAAACCGCCAGGACCACGCCCCGCGGCCTCGCCAGCGACGCAATCCCCGCCACGATCTTCTCCCGCAAATCCGGGTGCACCGCCTGGATAGTCGACACCTCCACCACCAGGTCCGCACGCCGCTTCAGCGATGCGGGCAGATCGAGCAGGTCCGCCACGTGCAGCCGATCGGCGAGGTCCGGGTGCCGCTTCCGCGCCCACTCGATCGCCGTCGGCGACACGTCAAACCCCGTCACGTCGTACCCACGGTCCGCCAGCTCGCGCACGTCGTCGCCAAGCCCGCACCCCACCACCGTCACGCACGCGCCCGGGCGGACGAGCCCCGGCGCTTCGCTGTTCATCCACGCCAGCATGGCCGCGCTCGGGCGGAGTCGCCCCCACGGCACGCGTTCCGCGTCGCCCCCCGCCTCACGATAAACGCTCTCGAACCACGCCGCCCACTCGCCAGCGGTCGCCGAGCGCGGCGGCTCCGGGCGCGCCTCCCGCGCCTGCACTTCCACGGGCCTGGCTGTCTGGAGTAGCGCGCTCATGTGCGTCCCCCCTGTTGAGAATGCTCGGGGAGCAGCGCCGAGACCCGGAAACAACCGGGCGCGGCACGAACGCATCTTACTACAGTCCCGCGTTTGGGACGCGCAAAATCCCGCCGCCAGCCCGGAGCCGGCCGCGGAAATCCCGCTCCATCTTCATATCACCCGGCCTCAGGCCGCCTTCTTGCGACGCCCGCCCGGCGCCTCCCTCCGGACATCCGCCGGGGCGTCCGGGGCCTCGGTCCAGTCATCCCCGGTCCGGAGCTTGATCTGGCTCGCCTGGGTCTTGCGGTACCCCAGCAGCCGCAGCACCTCCAGCACATCCGTCCAGCTGGGGTACGCCTTGTGGTTGGCCTTCTTGAACTCCTCGATGGCCATCAGGAACAGGAACTGCTCCTGGGTCATCTCCCCCTCTTCGGCGGCCTTCACGAAGTCGGAGAGCCGCCGCCCCGGACCGCGCCGGCGGTCCAGCCCGGTCGGGCTGCCGGCATCCTTCACGCGCCGGTCCGGCCCCTGCACCCGCTGGTTCGGGGGCGTGCTCGCATCGGTGGTGGCGGTCACGACGGGTTCGGTTTTCTTCTGCATGGCCTGTCCCCTCGCGCGCAGGGGATCAGCACCCGGCGACGCGACGACTAGAGATCCTCGTCGTCATCGTCCAGATCCTCGCCCTCCTCCACTCCTTCTTCCTCTTCGTCATCGAGAAAGTCCTCGTCCTCGTCGGCGAAGTCCTCATCCTCCGTGAAGCCCTCGTCCTCGAGGAACTCCTCGTCCTCGTCCTCGTCCTCGGCCGCGAGCACGGGCCCGCGCGGCGCCGTCAGCACCGCCGTGCCCGCGCCCCCGCCCACTTCCCACCACCGGTTCGTCTCGCACTGCATGTCCAGCCCCTTCGTCCATTCCATTCGCGGCCCACCGTTCACGCTTCGTCTCCCGTCGCACACGCGGCCCACCGGCCGCGCGCCGGTACACTACTGTCCGATTCGCGTCTGTCAAACGCTCCCGCCGAACCTTCCCCCGCCTCGGTGGAGAACCGGGCGCGAGCTACACTCCCGCCCCGGGCCCGATCCTTGACCCGGTGTCCCGCGCGGTCAACACCCCTCCACCCCCGTTCCGCACACCCGCCCGAGCCCCCCGAAACGTGCCGATCCCGACTTCCTCCACCGCGCAGACCACGGACTCGCCGGCGCCCGCGCCCGCCCCCGTCGCAAGCGCGCCGGCGCCCGCCGGACCGACCGAGTTCGACCCGCTCGCCGGCCTGCTCGCCTTCGTGCTGCCGGGGCTGGGCCACGCCTACCTCGGCGAGCGCTCCCGCGGGCTGCTCGTGGCCGCGGGCGTCCTGGGCCTGTTCGTCGGCGGCCTTCTGATCGGCAGCATCGACGTGCTCGACCGGCGGGACAACCCGATCTGGTTCGCCGGCCAGGCGCTCACCGGCCCCCTCGCCTTCGGCGTCGACTATCTCAACCAGCGCTACGCCAAGGTGATCGACGACGGCACCGGTCAGCTCCGCCCCGCCTACCCCGAACGCCGCAACGAGCAGGGCGTCGTCGTCTCTCCCGCCGAGCGCCGCGGCCCCGACGGCCACCCCGTGCCCGCGCCCCCCGGCGCCCCGCCGCTGGTCTCCAAGAGCCTGGGCCGCATGAACGAGCTGGGCACCCTCTTCGCCACCATCGCCGGGATGCTCAACCTGATCGCCGTCATCGACGCGGCCTTCCACACGCGGAGGCGGGCGTGACGCAACTCCTCCTCGCCTGGCGCCCGTTCCTGGACCCCATGAACCTGCACGCGTGGTGGTGGGCCTTCCTGCTGCCGCTCTCGATCGGGGTCTCGGTCGCGTACAAGGCCGTCCGCGTCGACGACCTGAAAGACTGGCCCCGCCAGGTGGCGGTCATGACGGCCCAGATCATCCTCGGGATGATCCTGCTGGGGATCGCCGCCTACCTGTTCCTGGCGTTCGTGCTGCCGCACGTGCTACCGATGAGCCCGTAAGGCATCATGGGGAGATGGCATGAGAGCATGATGGCGTGAGGCCAGTCAGCCCGGGGGGATGAGGAGATTCCCGTGGGAAGCGATGTCGCTCAGAGACGCGGGCTGGTGCGCTCTCACCGGCAACTTGAGGTGTACCGGCGAGCCTTCGACGCCGCGATGGAACTCTTCGAGCTCTCAAAGTCCTTCCCGCGCGAAGAGGTCTATTCGCTGACAAGCCAGATCCGTCGATCTTCTCGTTCGGTCGCTTCCAACATCGTGGAAGCATGGAGGAAGCGACGCTACGAGCAAGCGTTCATTGCCAAACTGTCAGACGCGGACACCGAGGCCGCCGAGACACAAGTCCATATTGAGTTCGCGGCGAAGTGCGGCTACATGACCCGCGAAGATGGGGCCAAGCTCTATCGCGCCTACGAAGGGTTGCTGCGGACCATCGTGGGACTGATCCGGCACGCGGATCAATGGGCGACCCTCGCGAAGTAACTGGCTCTATCACGCCATCACCCCATCAAGCCATCACCCCATCAGCTCTCACGCGGCGAGGTCGATGTCGTCCTCGCCCGCCTCGCCGTCGCCCATCGCGCCGAACGTGCCCCACTGGTCCTTGGGCAGGTGGCGGTGGTGGACGTGGATCACCCGCGAGAGCTGCTTGCCGAAGAGCTCGGCGATCATGCCCAGCGCCGGCAGCACCGCGTCGGGGAACCCGTTGCGGCGGTCGCGGAAGAGGATCACCACCGCCAGGCACTCGCCGTCGCGCCGGCAGGAGAACGCCACCACGTGGCTGTCGCTCAGCCAGTGCGCCCCGTCGCCGAACATGGCGTTGATTTCCTCGGCCGACCCCAACACCTTCAGGCCCTTCTCGTGCTCCAGGCGCGGCGCGACGATCCCCGCGAGGCCCTCGAGCATCGAGTCGGCCGTGTCCTTCGGGCAGTCGTAGTTGACGTACGCCCCCAGCGAGAAATCGCAGCTCGTGGCGGGCAGGAACACCGCCGCGTTCGTCGGCCCTGTCTTGGCGAGAATGAACTCCAGCGCCGTCCGCAGCAGGCTCTCGACGTCGAGCTCCTGGCGGATGAGGCTGTTGAACTCGCTCGCCGTCGAGAGCAGCGTGACCTGGTCCGACAGGTCCTGGTAGGCGCTCGCCAGGTCGCCGCACAGGCCGCTGACCTGCTTGGTGATCTCCGACCGGGCGTCGTTGAGCTGCCGGCAGACCTTGGTCAGCCGCTCCAGCCGGTCCTCCCGGTCGCGGGCCATGCGGGCCTTGGAGAGCGCCGTGCGCACCCGCATCGTCAGTTCATCCTTGGGAGCCTTGGGGCTGATGATGTCCACCACGCCCGCGCGCATCGCCTGCACCGCCTCGTCCAGCGTCGGCGACTGGCTGATCAGCAGCGACACCGCCGCGGGGTCGCGGCGTGACATCTCGCGGGCCAGGTCGGCCGCGGCCCCGTCGGGCAGCTTCTCGCCGATGATCGCCGCGTCGCAGCGCTCGCCCTCGGTGGCCTGCAGTGCCGCCTTGATCGACTCCGCCTGCACACACACGACGGACGCATCGACGAGCCGTGCCGCGAGACGGAGCCGCTCGAGGCGGCTGGAGGACACGATCAGGATGCGCGGGGTCCGGGGTTTGACTTCGGCGGGCCCTTCAGCGCCCGCCCGCCCTGACGGGGCCGCCCCCGCCGCGCTCGCTTCGATCCTCTCGTCGTTCTTTGCATCCTTGCGGCGGGCCATGAACGGACCTCTCTCTTATGCGGCTGTCTTGACGCTCTCGGGTCTTTCCGTGGTCACGACGCAGGGAATGGTCACGCTCGCCGTCGTCCCCTCGCCCGGGCGGCTGGCGAGCGTGATGTCGCCCCCGTGCAGCTCCAGCAGGCGTCGCGCCCGCGTGAGCCCCAGCCCAGTCCGCCGCCCCGCGGGCAGCTCGCTGAAGAAGGGGTCGAACGCGTGCTGAAGGGCCTTGGGCGACATGCCAACTCCGTGGTCTTCGATCGTGATCAAGAGTCGGCTATCCACGCCCCCGGTTTGAGCCCGGATGATCACAGGCGCGCCGTTTGACGCCTGCAGCGCGTTGACGATCACCTCGGCGAGCGCGCCCGCAAGCAGTTCTCGGTCAACGCGCAGGATCGGCGCGGGGTCGGGGAGCTCGACGCGTGGAACGGGCATCCTGCCCGTGGCTCCGGTCTCTTTCGCGGTAGATCCCGGCGCTGCGCCGGCCGGGAGACACGGGCTGGAAGCCCGTGCCACGGCGGCGGCCACCGCGTCGGCGATGATCAGGCCGACAGGCGTGTCGCTCAGCGTCAGCTCCGGCGGATCGGCCACGATCCGCAGGCTTGTGATCAGGTCGGTCAACTGACCCGCCGCGCCCACGATCGTCTCCGCCGCCGTCCGGTCCCCCGCCTGCTTCAGCCGGCCGGCCAGGAGCTGCGCCCGCCCGCTGATCACCGTCAGCGGGTTGTTCATCTCGTGGGCCGCGCCCGCGGCCATCTCTCCCAATCGCGCCAGGCTCTCGCTCTCCGCCAACTTGTGCTGTGTCTCCGCCAACGCGCGGCTCTGCGACGCCAGCTTCTCACCCAGGCGCCGCGCCCCCTCGTGGTGGCTGGCCGCCGCGATCGCCGTCGCCCACGCCCCGGTCAGCGCCGACAGCAGCCCCTTGTCGTTCCACGGGGCCAGGTCACGGTCGTGCAGCAGCACCGCGGCCGGATAGGCCGGCTCCGCCGTGTCGGCCCCCGTCGTCAACGGCAGGATCTGCACGCGACGCAGGTCGGGAGCATCGACCAGGTCATCCGCCAGCCACGGAACACCGGAGAGCGCCCCGAAGCTCATCGCCGATTGCCCGGCGAGCGACGCGAGCGAAGTGCTCCGGCCCCGCGCCCCCGGCGTGTCGATCATGTGCGAGCGCGTCGGCGCGCCCCGGCCGTCGAACAGTTCCAGCCGCCACGGGTCTCCCTCGCGGGCCTGCACGACGGCGGCGTAGAAGCCCTCGCCCAGGAGAGACGCCGCGGAGCGGGCCACCTGCGCCAGTGTTTCAGTCAGCCCCGGGCACGGTCGAACCGCGCCCAGCGACGCATGGAACCCCTGCAGGGCCCCGAGCACGCGAGACTGCTTCTGCGCCCCCCGCGCCCGCTGCTCGAGCATCGAGGCCATGCGGCCCAGACGCTGGTTCGCCCCCGCCAGCGATTGCATCAGAAGCTCGGGCGCGGTCTGCTCGCCGAGCCCCAGCACGCGCGAGCGGTGCAGCACCCCCTCGTGCAGCCGCGCCACGCCGGCCTCGACGAGGTCGGCCCGCAGCCCCAGCGAGCGGCAGATGCCCCGCGGCCCGGCGAGCGGTTCGGGATGGTTGAAGTCCCCCGACCACCCCAGGTGCAGATGCCGCGAAAGCGTGTGCGCCACCGAGACCACGCCGATCAGCGTGCGGCAGGGCACATCGGGAAGGGCCTCGGCCGGTTGCGCGTACAGCCACATCACGTCGCGCAGCGCCTGCGGCAGGCGCCAGTGCTCGCCCAGCCGTTTCCCCGCAGTGTGGTGGTCAAGGCCCAGAAGCTCGCTCTCGGCGTGGGCCGCCCCGCTCTGCCGCCGCTCGGCCAGGCCCAGCACCCGCGGGTACGTCCGCGGCAGAAGCAGCTCGAGCACCAGTTTCCCCAGGCCGTGCAGGAGGCCCGCGACAAACGCTTCCGACGGCGGGATCCCCAGGTCCGAGTGCGACTCCGCGATCAGTTCGCTCGCCGTCGCCACGCCGAGCGAGAAGCGCCAGAAGCCGGCCCGGTCGAAGTGCGTGGTCTGCGGCGTGGGCGACCCGCCCGCCGGATCGGGGGCATCGACCTCGCCCAGGCCGCGGGGCCCCACCATCGCCATCACGTCGTACACGGCCACCGACAAGGCCGCCGCCTGCACAGCCTCGAGCCCGAGCATGACCACGGCCCGCCGCACAGTGGTGATGCGGTCCCCCAGCCCCTTGTCGGCCCGCCGGCACAGCCCCAGCAGCCGCGCCGTGAGCACCGGGTCGGACTCGATGATCTCCACCAGGGCGTCGAGGTCCGCGTCCTCCACGCCGGCCACCTGCAGCAGCCGCGTCGCCACCGGCGAGAGCGTGGGCAGGGCCTCCACCTCGCGAAGAATCGTCTCGATCTGGGACACTGGTGGTGGCATATCAAACTGCCAGTTGGCACATGGCCAGGTGGCCAGATGTATCCCCGTTCGGCGCTTTGGCCCTTTGCGATCCGGCCATTTGCGTCACCGCGCGACCTGCCCGTTTTCCGGCACCGGCGCCTCCATGTTCAGGAGCTCGTAGATCCGCCCCATCAGCGTCTGCACGTTGAAGGGCTTCTTCACGAACTCGTTCCCGCCCGCCGCGAGCAGCGCGTCGATCTGCTTCTGGTCCACCACGCCGCTCACGAAGATGATCCGCGTGTCGCGCAGGTTCGGGTTCGAGCGGATCCGCTGGCACACGATGTTGCCGTTGATGTCCGGGAGCATGAAGTCCAGCACGATCAGGTGCGGCTTGAAGCCCTCGGTCAGCATCCCCGCGTCGTAGCCGGTGCTCGCCGTCCGCACCTCGAACCGCCCGTCGCGGGCCAGCACATCCTGGAACAGCTCGAGGATCCCGCGGTCGTCGTCGACGACCAGGATCCGCTTGACGCCCCCCTCGATCACCTCGAGCGGGATGTCGTTGGCCTTCATGAACCGGATCAGCTCGTCCCGCGGGATCCGCCGGAACTTCGAGCCCGGCACGCGGAACCCCGCCAGGCGCCCGCTGTCGAAGCAGCGGATGATCGTCTGCTGCGAGACCTTGCAGATCTTGGCGGCGTCGCCGGTGGTGAAGTTCCGCTTGACGGCCCAGCTCGCCTTCTGCTCGTCGGTGTTCATGGGTGGCTCGTGTGGTTGGCGCGTGTTGTGGTCCAAAGCCCCGGTCCCGTTCTGAAGGTGTGCACGAACGTGGGCGGCCGCGGCCGCCGCCGTCCGATGGGATCGGCGTGGGACTTGCCCAACTTCACTGCGCGGCACAGACGGAGAAGTCCACCGGCGCGATAACGCCGGCCCCCGCCCGCGCCCCCGCACCACCGCGGGTTATCGGGGCGCGAGCCGCTCCAGCAGCCCCGTCAGCGTCCGCTGCCCGATCTCGAGCGCCGTCAGCGCCCGCGTGTTGTCGCGGACCACCTCGAGCAGGATCCCCGTCTGCGGCCGCTCCTGCATCAGCCGCTCGTGCAGCTCCGCGAGCTGCCGCTCCCGCGTGCTGGCCGCCCGCCGCTCGGCGAGCCACATCCATCCGATGAGCCCCGCCGCCCCGAACTGGGCGAGGGCGGAGGCGATGGTGAGGTCGGGCATGGGTCACTCCTGGTGAGCCGGGCCGTCTCGGGCCCGGGTCGGATGTCAGAGGCTCTCGACCCGGGCCCGAGACGGCCCGCTCACCTCACGACTGCGGGTACTCACGGAACCGCAGGAACGTCGCCTCGTACGCCAGGCTGAACTCCCTCCCGCGATCGACGCGATCCGCCGGGGCAAACCCCACGAACGAGAGGCCGTCCCACGACCTCGCCCCGGCGTCCAGCGTCCCCGGCTCCGGCGGATCGACCACCTCCGCCGCAACGGCGTCCACCGCGTCCCACAGCTCCGCCTTCGTCGCCGCCACCAGCCGCCCGCGCACCGTCACCGTGAACTCGCCCAGCCCCAGGTACCGCGACCCGGACTCCGGCGGCGACCGGAACAGCTCCGAATCCGTCACCTGCCCGCGAAGTCCCTCCGCGAAGCGGTGCGGCCCGGACCCAAAGAGATCGAGGCCTTTGTACGTGGACACGGCAACCCCCCGTCTCGCGCGATCGCGCAGTTTGAAATCTGAAATCTGAAATCTGCAATCCACCCCATCCAGCCCCGCCCGCTCCTGTCACGCCTCCGAGACACTGACCGGATCGCCGCCCCCATCCGACGACACCGGCGCCAGCAGGATCGTCCGTGTCGGCGCCCCCTTTACCGACAGGTCGTGCGTCACCCGCAGCACCACCGCGTCCATCGACAGCCGCTGCCGGCGCTGGTCCGCGGCCGCCGGGCTCGTGCAGAACGCCATCGTCCCCCGGTCGCCCGGCACGGGCGCCGCCAGGTCCGCGGCCGCGAGGTCCTGCACCACCGTCACCCGCAGCTTCTGCTCCGGCACATCCGCGAACACCGCGTACGGCCCGGCGTCCGACCATTCCTCCACGACGCGCTGCGGCACGCGGTCGAGCGAGACCGCCTGGATGTTCTCCCAGCGTGCGTCACCGAACGTGACGGTCCGCGGATTCAGTACCAGCATGTGCTCCCCTTCCAAGTCAGAGTTCGAGTGCGACCGCGAACGTCAGCGCGAGAACTGCACGAGATTGCACCGCCGCGTCGCGTCGGGCACCCCATCGCCGTCGAGGTCGATCGCGGCGGCCGCCCGCTGCCGCTCGGCGGCGAACCGCTCGCGGTAGACCTGCGCCCGGTTGAACTCGTGCGAGGTCCGGAAGTTCGCGTCCGGCGGCGTCGCGGCGCTGTACACAAGCTCCAGCGCGCCCAGCGCTTCCAGCCTTCGCAGCGCCGCCGGGTTCGTGATGCTGCTCTCGCCCGGCTCCCCTTCCGCTCCCCCAGCCTCCGGCTCGATGCCCAGCATGCGGAGGATCTGCGCGTGCACCAGCGCGATCTGCGGCCGAAACGTGTACACCGCCACCGGCTTCCCGCTCGCCGGGCTCGGCGTCACCGCGTCCCCGGCGGGGTCGTCCCGCAGGCGGGAGATCGTCAGCGTCGTCGCCGTCGGTCGCGCCAGCACCTCGTAGGCCGCCGCGTCCACGAGCACCACCGCCCCCGCCCCCACGCCCGCGTCCGCGAAGGAAACATCCTGCGTGCTCATCGTCAGCGTGGTCCCCGAGACCGAGCCCGTGCCCACGACCAGCCGCTGCGACGTCCAGCCAATGTCGCGGAACAGGTTCGGCTCCAGCGCCAGAAGATCTCGATCGGATGCAAACATGCGTCACCCCCCTTGTTGCAGGCTCCTGAGAAATCCCGCCCGGGCCCGCGAAGGCCCGGGACAGGAGCGCCGCGGCCCCCCACGCGGCGCGGTCCCTCCCCTCGTCACGCCCGCGGGTTCAGGCCGTCGCCAGCCCGGTGATCCGCGCGTGCGCGTTCTCGTTCTTCATCTCCAGCGTGTACTCCCCCACCAGCAGCCCGCTCACGCTGTCGCCCGTGGCCGCGAGCGGCTGGTACTGGAAGCTCCGCCCCGCCAGCGGCGGCACCTCGATCCGCGTGCTGTCGAGCAGCAGCACCTCACCCGGCGGCACCCAGCGGGAGAGCACCACGCGGCAGACCCCGAAGTCGCTCTCGTACACGCTCACCATGTCGCGGAAGCGCGTCTCCGCGCCCGTGTAGGCCCGGTTGTTCTGGATGAACGTGTTGATCCGCCGCTTCTGGAAGCCGTTGCAGACGATCGTGTCGATCTTCGCGCTCGACTGCTCCCACACCAGCCGAAGCGCCGCGTTCAGGATGTCCTCGTTGAGCTGGTCCGACCCCGAGCCGCTGCCCGGCGGGATGCCCCCGCTGTCGGGCTGGAAGATGTTGGTCGCGATCGTCCTGACGATCCCGTTCATCGTGCGCCGCACCGAGCTCGAGCCCTGCGGGTTGCTGGCCGCGGCCACACCGTTGATCACGCAGTTCTCCAGGTCCCGCAGCAGCTCGCGGAGGCGCTCCTGCTTCTGGTAGTCCACCTCGTCGCGGACGCCGTGGAGTCGGGCGGCCTGCATCGAGCCGCTCACGCTCACGGCGCCGGTGAAGATCTGCGTGTAGTTCCGCTGCCGCGTGCGGGCCGTGAAGCGGGCCGCGGGCGCGTCGTCGCCCTCGAGCGCGGCGTTCCCCAGGATGGAGAGCGCCACGCCGTTGGTCAGCGTCGCCTTGGGCGTGGTGCCGTAGCCGCGGCTCACCGTCAGCGTGTTCCCGCTGACCGCCGTCACCAGGAACACCTCCGACGCCCCCGACACCCGCACCTGGTCCCCGGCGCGGAAGCGGTCGCCGTGCGCCACCGTCAGGCTGGTGGCGTTCTGGGCGTCGGGGCTGAACGACGACTGGTTCAGCGTGTCGGTGTTGGGCAGCAGCGTGTCCTCCAGCCACTCGTGGACGGTGCTCTGCGCCGCGTGCTTCGCGTCGCCCAGGGCGTCCAGGAGCGGCGTCTCGAAGGGCGTCACGATCCCGATGATGTCGGAGACATCCTCGACCAGCTCCGGCAGCGTCGCCCCGGCCGTAAACGTCGCCTTACCCGTGAATGACATGCGATCTCCTCCAAAGGGGGCAGGTGAATGGACCTCAACCGAGTTTCACTGATCCCGGGAATGCGACCCCGTCCGCCGACCCGTTCCGCTCTGGCGGAAGGTCGGCGCCGCCGCCGCTACCTCCCGCGCCTCATCCGCAGGTACCGCAGCAGGACGCCCCGGTCCCCGCTCGTGCGCGCCAGCTCCGCCGCCTCGTCGATCGTGCCCGGGCCTTCGGCGGCCTCCCCGGCCATCGCCGCCGATCTCGCCGCGGCGGGCGCCGCCCGGAACAGGAACGGCTTGGCCCGCTTCAGCTCGACGACGGCGGCCCGCACGTCCTTCCCCGCCATCCCCGACACCGCGGCCTCGGTCAGCAGGGCCGCTGTCTCCACGTCCACCGCCCCCTCCCGCGCCACCTCGCGCTCAATCCCCCGACGCCGCTCGGCCGCGTCGAGCGCCTCGCGCGACTGCGCCAGCGCCGCCTCGGCCTCCCGCAGCTTCCCCTCCAGCTCCGCCACCCGATCCCCGCCCGCCGTTCCTGTCTCACTCATGTGCCGACCTCCCCTTTTACGCTTTGTACTTTGCACTTTGTACTTTGAGCCGTTCCTTCTGCTTCACACCACGCCCGCATCCCCCGCGCTATAACCCAGCTCCGCCAGCACCCGCTCCCTCGGCACACCCAGCCCGGTCTTGATCTGCGCCGCCGCCGCCTGCTCGCGCACGTCCTCCGGCAAGGGGTCGGGCCACACCAGCTTCACGCCGCGCTCGCCGGGATCGGTCGCGAAGACGCCCAGGGCGTCGAGCGCCGCCAGCACCTTCCGCGACATCTCCGCGATCCCGCGCCCGTACGTGACCCGCTTGCGGGCCGTCCGCGAGAGCACCCCCATCAGGGTGATCCGCAGGGCGTTGGCGCTGGTCAGGTTGCCGATCTTCGCCCGCACCACGCCGCTGGCCAGGGGCGGCACCCCGCTGGTCTTGTCGAGCGCTTCGCGCACTTCGGCGATGTGCGCCTCCTCCCCCGGGCTGGCCTTGTCGCCGCCGAACTCCTCGACCGACGCCTCCAGGTTCTCCGTCGTCCACACCTGCCCGGGGCCCACGGGCGTCCGCTCGAAGCCCTCGACGCCCTTGGCCAGGTACATCTTGAAGCTCTGCAGCGTCACCCGCGCCGCCCGGTCCGACAGCCGCGTGTTCAGTTCGTCCTGCAGCGGGATCAGCGGCTCCACCTCCCCCAGCCCCGCGTAGCGGAAGGGCTGCGCCGTGTTCTGGATGTGCACCACCGGCGTCTCGCCCCCGGTCCACGCGACGTCCTCGCTCTGCGCCAGCACCCCGTCCTCGAACACCCGCCGGTGCGACGCCGACACGATCTCGGTGAACGCGCTGCGCTTCCGCGCCGGCGAAGCGCCCCGCCACAGGCCCGCCACGCTCGCCACCGCCCCCGGCCGCTGCACCTCGTTCAGCTCGCGCTCGAAGTGGATCACGTACGCCGCGAGGCGCCGGTAGTCCGAAGGGTCGAGGATCGGGATCCCCCGCGTGGGCTCCACCACCTCGATCCGCACCGGCCACTCCGCCGGGAAGGCCGCCCGGCCGGGGCCGGGGGAACCGTTGGCGAGCGCCGTCTCTCCGCGGCCGCTCGCGAACCCCGGCCCCCCGGCCTCTCCGGCCCGCAGCATCAGGTCGATGTGCCCGTACACGTGCCCGAGCAGCGCCATGTCCTGCAGGAGCGCGATCCCGCCGGAGGCTTCCCACACGGCGTCGAGCACGCGCTCGATCTCCGCGCGCCGCCCGGAGTCCGGCGCGGTGCTCACGATCTGCACCGGCTTGCCGAACATGAAGTCCACCATCAGCTGCACGCGCCAGCCGATGTCGTTCTCGACGACCGCCTCGGGCTTCCAGCGGCGGTCGTCCCGCGTGGCCCGCGCGTCGTCCCCCTGGCCGGTGATCCGCCCGGGCAGCCCGCACTCCTGCGCCCACCGCGCCCGCCGCCCGCCCGCGCCGGCGTTCACTCCGGCGACGGCCGCCGGGCGCTCGGGGTTGCGGTAGTAGTCGTGCAGTCGCCGCAGCGCCGGGAGCGTCCGCGCCCGGTGCTCGGCAATCGCCAAGGCGATCAGGGCATCGGGGAGCCCGGGAAATGAGACCTGCGCTGCCGAAGCCGCTCCGGACCGGGCCGCGCCGAACCGTGATGTGAGCATGGGAACCTCCGGGGTGTGCCGCGGGGCTCGTGCATGAGCCCGACACCCATCCCCGGGCGGGACACCCCTGCGCCGCACAAACGCGGGAATGCGCCGACGGCGCCGCGCGCAAGTTCCTGCGCGACCACGACTTGAAGAAATTGTGGCGACCCCACGATTCCGCCGGAGTTAGTGCCCACAGCGCGCCGGCGCTTTTGGGGGAATGCGTGGCCGTCCCCGGTCCCGTCCCGCCCCGGTTCGCGACGCCCCGTACCGTCCCCCATGCGGCTCGTCCCCCGCGCGCTCTTCGCGGCCCCGCGCCCCGCCCTCCGGCACGGCCCTGCTTTCCTGGCCGCCTCCGTCCTGCTCTGCTTCCTGGTCTCGCTTCTGGCGTCGGTCTCGCTCGAGTCCCGGACGATCTCCGCCGGCGTGTACGACCGCTGCGCCTACTGGATCCGCTATTCCCCCGAGATCGCCGAGCGCCGCGCCCGCGATCCGATCCCGCCGCTCTCCCTCTCCCGCGTGGGCGCAGCGCCCACCGGCGGCCCTTTCAACGCCCGCCCGCTCTGGCCCCTCTGGCTCAAATCATCGACAGGCAGCCTGTACTTCATCCTCCCGCTCTGGATCCCCGCGGCCATCGCCGCGCTCCCGCTCGCCGTCCTCGGCGCCCAGCGCGTCCGAGCTCTGTACCGGGCCCGCTTCACGCAGTCGTGCCCGAACTGCGGCTACGACCTGCGGGGGCTGGCCGCGCCTACCTGCCCCGAGTGCGGTTCGCCGCTCGCCGCCGCCCGCACTAGGTGAGCCGACGCCCGTACTAGCCCCGGCCGTTTCTGCACGCCCCCTCCCCCCGAGGGCCGATCCATAGAGGTTCGGATCACCCCGGAATCTGCCCCGGCCGCGCTCCCCCCGCATGACTGCCATCGCCGCCACCGACGCCCCCGCCCCGCCGCTGTGGATCTCCCTGATCCGCCTCGCCCGCCCGCAGCAGTGGGCCAAGGGCGCGTTCGTGGTCGTCGGGCCGATCTACGCCATCGCCAACCCCAGCCGTGCCACTGATTTCGCCGGCTCGGCGGCGAAATCGGCGCCCACCTTCCCCGCCACCCCCTTCACCTGGTCGACCGCCCTGGCCGTCGCCGGGGCGGTACTGGCCTTCGGTTTCGCCTCTTCCGCCTGCTACGTCCTCAACGACCTGCGCGACGTCGAGGAAGACCGGGCCCACCCACGCAAGCGCCTCCGCCCCATCGCCGCCGGGCTCGTTTCGGCCCCTGCCGCCCGGGCCTTCTCCCTCGCCCTCTTCGGCGCGGCCGGGCTTTCGGTCCTTCTCGCCGCCGTCCCCGACCCCGGCCCCCGGGTCGCATCGCACGCCGCCGGCTGGCTGGCCCTCGCCGTAGCCGTCTACATCGCCAACACGCTCATCTATTCAGCCCGCCTCAAGCACGCGGCCGTCATCGACGTCATCAGCCTCGCCTCGGGGTTCGTCCTCCGGGTGATGGGCGGGTGCGCGGCCGCGGCCGTCACGCCCTCTTCCTGGCTGCTCGACGTCACCTTCTTCATCTCGATGTTTCTGGCCTTCGGCAAGCGCCTGGGCGAGCGCCGGACGCTCGGGCAGGACGCCGCGGCCGCCCGGGCCGTGCTTTCGACCTACACCGACGAACTTCTCCGCATGACCGTCGTCGTTACTGGGGTCGCAACCCTCGTTACCTACGCCGGTTACGTTCAGGACAAAGGAGACCGCTATCAGCTGGGTTTCAACCTCCTGTGGCTCACCATGCTCCCGGCCACCTACGGCCTGCTCCGCTGCATTGTCCTGCTGGAGCGGGGCGAGTACGACGACCCCACCGAGCTGGCGGCCCGCGATCGGCCCTTCCAGCTCGCCGTGGCCCTGTTCCTGGGCATCACGCTGGCGGTGATGCTCGGCCTCCGCCCCCACGCCGCCTGAACCGCTTGCCCTGACCCCCCCGGTTTGCCCTATCCTCAATCGCTACGGCGACTTGCAACACGTTCCCGCCCCCCGCGTTCCCCCGATTCCTGCGGCGGAAATCGACCCGCCGCGCATCCCCCACTCACTTGACGACCCCGCCGGCGACCCGGCGAATCGAGCCCCCCAGGAGTTGCACGATGAGATCAGCCCACGTCCTCGCCGCCCTCGCGGGCACCGTCCTCGCCCTCGCGGCCGCCCCCCTCTACGCCCAGGAGAAGGGCGAGCCGCCCGCGGGCGCCGAGAAGGCTTCGGAGAAGAAGGACAAGCCCGACTTCCCCACGTGGAAGGAGACCTCCGAGGGCTTCGAGCAGGTCCGCACCTACGCCGACGGCGACACCTTCTACAACGTGTGGGTCCGCCAGAAGGACGGCCAGATGCTCGCGGAGCTCCCGCGCGGCTGGCAGAGCCAGAAGCACTTCTTCGCCATGACCGTGCCGACAGGCGAGAGCTTCGCCGGCCTGCACGCCGGCGACCGCTACGTGTACTGGAAGCGGATCGACAAGCGCATGGCCCTCGTCGAGCCGCAGCTCGACGTGCGGGCGACGGGCGACCAGGAGACCAAGGACGCCATCGGCAAGACCTTCGTGGACCGGGTGCTGGTCGATGTCCCGATCGTGTGCATGGGCCCCAACGGCCAGCCCGTGATCGACATGGACGAGCTGCTGATCGGCAACATGGGCACCTTCTACGGGCCCATGGGCAACGGCGCGAACAAGCGTCTCGCGACGATCAAGGCCGCGAAGGCCTTCCCCGAGAACATCGAGCTGACCTTCGAGGTGCCGGTCGCCGGCGGGGCCATCAAGAACTTCCACTACTCGATCTCGCGGATCCCCGACTCGACCGGCTACAAGCCGCGCAAGGCCGACGAGCGCGTCGGTTACTTCACCGTCAGCTACCGCGACCTCTCGAAGTACAAGGCGGACGAGGTGTGGAACCGGTACATCACCCGCTGGAACCTGGAGAAGCGGGACCCCAGCCTGAAGCTCTCCCCGGCGAAAAAGCCCATCATCTACTACGTCGAGAACACCGTCCCGCCGCGCTACCGCCGCTGGATCAAGGAGGGTGTGCTCTACTGGAACAAGGCGTTCGAGAAGGTGGGCATCCTGGACGCCATTGAGGTCTACTACCAGGACAAGGAGACCGGGGCCCACATGGACAAGGACCCCGAGGATGTGCGGTACAACTTCATCCGCTGGGACGCGAACGACGTGGGCACGGCGATCGGGCCGAGCCGCAAGCACCCGCTGACCGGTGAGATCCTCGACGCGGACGTGATCCTCACGGACGGCTGGATCCGGCACTTCTGGTACCAGTCCAACGAGTTCATCCCGCCGACCACGGCGATGGAGGGGATGTCGGCCGAGACCATCGCGTGGCTCGACCGGCATCCGACGTGGGACCCGCGCGTGCGGCTGGCCTCTCCCGAGCAGCGCGAGCGGATGATCAACCAGCGGGCCATGGGCGGCACGGGCCTGGGCGTGCTGGCCTACGGCGGCCAGGGCCTGCCCGCCGGGGGCGCGGCCGCGACGCCGGACGAGGAACTCGCCCGCATGGGCATCTCCCCCGACGCCCGCCTCTGCATGGCGGCCCAGGGGAAGAGCAACGACATGGCGGTGCTGGGCCTGCAGCTTGAGTGCCTGGGCATCCTCGACGCCGACGAGCCCAAGGCGCAGGACGGGGAGAAGGGCGACAAGAAGGACGAGAAGAAAGACGGCGACAAGAAGGACGGCGAGAAGCCCAAGGTGGACAAGGCGGACCTGATCGACGGGATCCCCGAGTGGTTCCTGGGGCCGATGCTCGCCGACCTGACGGCGCACGAGGTCGGGCACACACTCGGCCTGCGGCACAACTTCAAGGCGTCGAGCATCTACTCGATGGCCCAGATCAACTCCGAGGAGATCAAGGGCAAGAAGCCCTTTGCCGGCTCGGTGATGGACTACATCCCCGTGAACATCCGGATGGACGGCGACGGGGCGATCCAGGGCGACTACGCCATGATCGCCGTCGGGCCGTACGACCAGTGGGCGATCGAGTACGGCTACGGCTCGACCGACTCCAAGGAGGTCCTCAAGCGCGTCAGCGAGCCCGAGCTCGTCTACGCCACCGACGAGGACACGGGCGGGCCGGACCCGCTCGCGCGGCGGTACGACTTCGCCGCCGACCCGCGTGACTACGCGATCAGCCGGATGAAGCTGGCCAAGTTCCAGCGCGGCCGGATCCTGGACAAGTTCGTCAAGGACGGCGACAGCTGGGCCAAGTCGCGGCGCGGCTACCAGATCACGCTGGCCTCGCAGACCGACGCCATCAACATCATGGCCTCCTGGCTCGGCGGGGCCTTCGTCAACCGCGACAAGAAGGGCGATCCGGGCAACCGCACGCCGATCAACCCCGTTCCCGCGGCCCAGCAGCGGGCGGCGCTGAAGTTCGTCATCGAGAACTCGTTCTACGACGACTCGTTCGCGCTCAACTCCGACCTGCTCCAGAAGATGACCGTGGACAAGTGGTCCGACGGGGGCAACGGCAACCCGGGCACGGAGCCGACGTGGCCGGTGCACGACCGGATCATGGGGATCCAGAGCTCGGCCCTGACGATGCTCATGAACCCCACAACGCTGCGGCGGGTGTACGACAACGAGTTCCTGATCCCCAAGGGCGAGGACGCCCTCACCCTGCCCGAGCTGCTGGACACGGTGAGCGGGGCGATCTGGAGCGAGCTGGACAGCGCCCCGGACAAGCGGTACACGCCGCGCGACCCGATGGTGAGCAGCCTCCGACGCAACCTGCAGCGGGAGCACATGGAACGGCTGATTGATCTGAGCCTGGGGGACGGGGCGGGAGCCGCGGGGCGCCCGATCGCCAACCTCTCGACGATGAAGCTGCGGGAGATCCAGGCGAAGATCGGGAAGATGGTCGAGAAGAGCGGGAGCAAGCTCGACGCGTACACGCTCGCCCACCTGACCGAGAGCAAGATGCGGATCGACAAGGCGCTGGAGGCCCAGTACATCTATAACGGCACGGGCGGCGGCGGGATGGGCGGGTTCGGGTTCTTCTTCGGGCAGCCGACGGGGCAGGCGGCCCCGCAGCAGCCGGGGAAGGCGCCGGAAGAGCACCGCTAAGTCGTTCGCTCAGGGAATCGTTTCGCGGGCCGCTCGAAAGGGCGGCCCGCTTTATTTTTCCGGTGGTGTCACGTGTGTCGGTGCCTCAGGGGCATCCCGCGGCGTACTTCGCCAGAAAGCACGAGAAGTCCTGCACGTTCAGAGCGGGAACTCCGCCGCCGTCACAGTTCGTCCGCGGGTCCCCCGCCACGTACCGAGTCAGAAAGCAGGTGAAGTCGGCGACATTGAGGACCGGCGCGACGGTCGAGTTGTCGCAGTTCGCGTAGCACGCTCCCCAGGTGCTCACCGGGCCCACCTGAACATCCGCCCGCTGGGACACAAGGGGCGCACACCCGTTGGAGAAGACCGCGTCGAACCATCCGGAGTCGTCGGGCGCGGCCTGCGTGACGGTCAGCGTCTCCGTGGTCGCGCCGGAGACGCGTCCGCCATCTTCAAGGGGGATGTTGTTGTGACGCCAGCGGTACTGCCCGGGCGACCCCTCGGCATGCGCGTGGAAAGTCATAGTGGCGCCCGCGTCAAAGGCGCCGCCGCCTGAGAACTGCGAAAAATACCCTGGAATGGCGGTTCCGGCGCCGTTGAACTCCCACGTGGAAAAATAGTCCTGGCACACCGCCACGGCGCGCGCCGGGTCAAAGGCCAGGCCGCGCGGGATCGCCGAGGTCACCGAGGAACGCTGGGTCGCGACCATGCTGGTGGTGTCCAGGTCCCAGGTGCCGTACGCCCCGGCCCTTCCCACGAAGACCGCACGGTTCCGCGCGGAGTCGAACACCAACCACAGCATTTCGGACACGCCCGACGGGTTGTCCCGCGGCGCCCAGGCAGCGCCGTCCCAGTCCCAGAATCGTGCCACGCCCGCGATCGCCGATGACATGTACAGCAGAACGCGGGCCCGCCCGGAGTCGTAAACCAGAAACTGTTGGCCGGACACCCTCAATGGATCGGAGGCTGCGACGAGGTGCCAGGCCGACCCGTCCCATTCCCATGTGTCTGTAAACGAGCTGCTGGTCGGCGAAGTGCGCGCTCCCCCATAGAGAACGGCGCGGTGGCGGACCTCGTCATAGGCCATCGCCGCGCCGCTGCGGCCCGCGGGGCCGTTGGTCGAGACGAGCGACCACGTTGCGCCGTCCCACTCCCACGTCTCGGCGGGGTAACTGGGCGTCCCCCCGCTCACGAAATACCCTCCGAAGAGCACGAGCCGCTGACGCGCCGCGTCGTACGCGATCGCAGCGCCGTCCCGCCGGCTCTGGCCGTCGGTATCCAGTTCGGCCCACGCCGCGCCGTTCCACGCCGCGGTGACCAGAGGGCCCGTGTTCAGATACCCGACGGCAACCACGCGCTGAAGGCCCGCGTGATACGTCCCCGTCGTCTCGTGGTAGAACCCGGGCCACCAGGCAGAGTGCTCCGTCCAGACGCATTGGCCGTGGACGGTGCCCGCGAACACCGCTCCACACACGGCAGCGGGAGCGGGGCCTAAGCGGCGAGGGATTCGCATGTCGGGGCTCCCCGGATGCTGGATCATACGGGAAGCCCCTACGTCGGTTGCACGCATCTTGCCGGCGAGTTCAAGGCCGGAACACAAGGCTTTTGTTCGCATTCTCGCCGGGGCATCCGTGCGTGCGACACCGGCTGCCCTGAGTAGGATCGTGGCGCCTGACCGAGGAGCGAGTCATGCAATGGCAGATCTCAGGGTGTGTCGTCTGCGCCACGGCCGGTGTCTGCGCGGCGCAGGTCGTCTTTTCCGACAACTTCAACACCGGTCCTTCGCCGCTCTGGGGCAACGAGCGGGGAGGGTGGGCCGCGTCGGGCGGGACTTATTCAGCCACGCAGCCCAGCAACTCGCCCCCGACGCTGTCGAGCCTGCCGTTCACGCTCTCGGACCTCGACCTCGAGGTGGACATCCGGCAGGTCTCCGACGGCGGCGTGTACCTGCACATCGACGCGGGCGCGCAGAACGGGGTGCTTCTGGTGACCGGGGGCAACCTGCACACCGGCCGGGGGTTCTACTGGCACACGATCACCAACGGAGGCTTCTCCTCGCAGCTCAACCCCAGCGCGCCCGTCTTCAACCAGCTCGACAACATCCACATCCGGGTCACGGCTCGTGGCCCCAACTACAGCGTCTACCTCAACGGGTCCTCCACGCCGGCCACGACGCTCACACTTTCGCAGTGGCGGACGGGGGGGGTCGGGCTGTACGACTTCAGCGCCTCTCCCGTGCAGGACTTCGACAGCTTCGTCCTGTCGCGGGTCTGCTACGCGAACTGCGACAACAGCACGGTCCCACCCCTGATGAACGTGGGCGATTTCACCTGCTTCCTGATGAAGTACGCCGCCGGGGATTCCTACGCCAACTGCGACGGGAGCACCAGCGCGCCCGTGCTCAACGTGCAGGACTTCTCGTGCTTTCTCCAGAAGTACGCCGCGGGATGCCCTTGAGGCGTTCGAAAGGGCGACGCCGTGTTTTCTTGTTGTTCCTCGTGAAGTGACCCGTCGCTGGCGCTCCGGGCTCGGACGGAGTGGCTTAGTTGCACCCGGCGGCGAACTTCTGCAGGAAGCAGGAGAAGTCCTGGACGTTCAGCGTCGGGGCCGCCGTGGAGGCGTCGCAGTTGGCGTAGGCGTCCTGGGAGGCGAACTTCTGGAGGAAGCAGCTGAAGTCCTGGACGTTCAGGATCGGCGCCGCCGTCGAGTTGTCGCAGTTGGGGTAGCAGACGAAGGGCACCTCGGCGGCCCCCATGTCGCACGCCGGGCCCTGCGGGCGGGGGGTGCCGAACAGGTCGGAGCTTGTGCAGTACGCCGGGGCCGCGGCGTTGATGCACGGCGAACCGGGGAGCAGGTGCGGGTCGGTCGGCGAGGCGAGCAGGGGGTCGAGGAAGATGCACCCCGAGCCCGGGGAGAGCCCCGGTGCGAAGTTGCCCGGGCCGGTGTCGGAGTAGACATCCGTCGAGAGGACCGACACCTGCACGGTGCCGTCGATCGGCCGGAACACGCCGTAGTTCTGGCTGTGGGCGATGATCGAGTTGCGGATATTCACCGCGCCGTTGCCCGCGCCCACCGAGACGCCCGAGCCGCACCGGTCGAAGGTGCAGTGCGAGCAGGTGACGACGTTGGAGAAGGCCGCGGCGTTTGCGAGCACGCCGGCCGCCTGCCCGGAAAAGTAGCCGTTGCTGACCGTGCCGCCGCCGCCGGTGACGTTGACGCCGCTCGCGCCACCGATGAACGTGCAGCGGTCGGCGGCGAGCGAGCCGCCGGCGAGCACCAGGCCGTGGTCGCGGAAGTCGGAGACCGAGACGTGGTGGAGGCCGACGCTGCCGGCGGCCATCATCAGGGCCGTGACCGTGTTCTGGATGGAGGCGTCGGTGATGGAGGCGCCCGTGGACCCGGAGGCGATCCGGATGCCGTACCACAGCGCCGACCCCGTGCCGCTCTGGGCGCGAAAGGTCACCGGGGCGGCGGTTGAGCCGAGGCAGAGGAGCGCGCCCTGCACGATGATCTCGACACGGGTGGGATCGAGCCCGGCGCCCAGTCCGTCGGTGCCCGCCACGAGCACCGTCACCCCGGGCTGGAGCGTGAGCACGTTTCCGGCGGGGATCGTGACGTCGCCGGTGATGACGAAGGGGCTTCCGCCCACCGTCCACGTGGCGGACGGCAGGTTGCCGCCCGCGATGATTGTTTGCGCCGAGGCGCCGGCGGCCGCGGACAGGATCGCACCGGCAGCCGCGATTCTTGGGGAACGCATGGACTTCAGCTTACCCGGCGCGTGCCCGGGAACAATCGAGTTTTCGCAGCGCCCGCTCGATTTGCCCGGAAATGCGCCCGCTATGCGCGGCAAATGTTCACCGCGACAGCCGCACGCGAGCCGTCACCGCGTAGTGGTCGCTGGGGTACCGGCCCGCCCGTTCCCGGCGGTCGATCGATGCCTCCAGGACCGTGGCGCCGCGGGGCACGAGGATGTAGTCGATCTTCCGGTGCGTGTCCCCGGCGGGGCCCTTGAACGCGTGGAACGTGCCCGCGTCGGTCTCGTCCGGGTGCGCGACACGGAAGCTGTCGACCAGCCCGGTCGCCGGGGGCGCGGGGGAGACCTCGAGCCGCGCTCGCGGCGCCCGCCCGGTGAGGAACATCACGGCGGAGTTCTTCTCGCCCGCGTTGAGGTCGCCGGTGAGGATCGCCGGGATCTCCGGGTGCGCGCGGGCCGCCATCCGGCGGGCGATGAGCTCGGCGCCGCGGTCCCGAGCGTCCTGCGACTGGTGGTCCATGTGGGTGTTGAAGAGGTAGAACGATCGAGGGGCGGCGGGCGCGACGCCTGCGCCACCGGCGCTGGTCTCCGTCAGCCGCGCCCACGTGCACACGCGCACGCACGCGGCGTTCCAGGTGTTAGACCCGGGGACGTCCGGGGTGCCCGAGAGCCAGAACGTCCCCGACTCCTCGGCGCGGAAGCGGTCCTTGCGGAACAGGATGCAGGAGTACTCGCCCTTCTCCTGGCCGTCGTCGCGCCCGACACCGATCGCCCCGTACCCCGGCAGGCCCGAGGTCAGGTCGTCGAGCTGGTTCTTGAGCACCTCCTGAAGCCCCACCGCGTCCGGGTGATGGTCCTTGATCAGGTCCACCACCTGGTCCCGCCGCTTCGGCCAGCCGTCGGGCCCGTCGGCGGGGTTGTCGTAGCGGATGTTGAAGGTGAGCAGGGTGAGTTTCGTGCCCATGGGCGGCGGCGGGCCCGCCTGTGCCGGGGCCGGGGCGGCGGGCGGCTGCAGACAGGCGAGCAGGGCCGCGAGGACGACGGCGGTGAGATAGGGCATCGCCCCGAGTCTACGAGGGGCCCCGGAGCCCGCGGGACTGGGGCGAAATCGGGGCGACCGGCCGAACCGGGGCAGCCGAAGGGCCGATAGGGATTGCTCAAGAACCCCGCCTCCGTATGATCCGTACCACGGGTCGTTTTTTGGCGGCGGGCCGCCGGGTGGCCGCCGAAAGCGGGTTATCGCGGACGGTGCGGGGCGCATCGCGGGTCGATGCGGAGTCGGGTTCTCGACGGATCGGAAGGGTGAATCGCCCTTCAGGAGCAGGCATGAAGCAGCAGTTGATCGTCGTCGCCGGTGCGGGCGGGTTCATCGGTGGCCACCTGGTGGCGGACCTGCTGGCCAAGGGCCACACGCGGATCCGCGCCGTGGACATCAAGCCCACGAGCGAGTGGTACCAGAAGTTCCCCAAGGTCGAGAACCTGCGGCTGGACCTCAACGGCAAGGAGGCCTGCGAGAGGGCCTGCAAGGGTGCGGGGCTGGTCTACAACCTGGCGTGCAACATGGGCGGCATGGGCTTCATCGAGAAGAACAAGGCGCTGTGCATGCTCAGCGTCTTGATCAACACGCACATGCTGATGGCGGCGGAGAAGGCCGGCGTGTCGCGGTTTTTCTACAGCAGCTCGGCGTGCGTGTACAACGGCGAGAAGCAGCGCGACCCGAACGTGACGGCGCTGAAGGAAGAGGACGCGTACCCCGCGCTGCCCGAGGATGGGTACGGGTGGGAGAAGCTGTTCAGCGAGAGGATGTGCCGGCACTTCCGCGAGGACTACGGGTTCACGACGCGGGTGGCGCGGTTCCACAACGTGTACGGGCCCGAGGGCACGTGGGAGGGCGGGCGGGAGAAGGCCCCGGCCGCCATCTGCCGGAAGGTGATCGACGCGAAGTTCAAGGGGACGGGCGAGATCGAGATCTGGGGGAACGGGGAGCAGACGCGCTCGTTCATGTACGTGGACGACGTGCTGATGGGGCTGCAGAAGCTGATGCACTCTGACGTGACCGAGCCGATCAACATCGGGAGCAGCGAGCTGGTGAGCATCAACCAGCTCGTGGACATCGCCGAGGAAATCGGCGGCGTGAAGCTGAAGCGGAACTACAACCTGTCGGCGCCCAAGGGCGTGGCGGGGCGGAACAGCGACAACACCAAGATCAAGGCCCTGCTGGGCTGGGAGCCCTCGATCCGCCTGCGCGACGGGATGGCCAGGACCTACGCGTGGATCGAGGAGGAGTACATGGCGAAGTACGGGCCCGGCGCCCGCAAGACGGGCGTGAGCATGAACGGCCACGCGCCCCGCGCCGGCAAGGCCAAATCCGCCAAGGGCAAGAGCAAGGCCAAGCCCTCCGGCCGCAAGGTCGTGTCCAAGGGCGCCAAGAAGGCGGGCGCCCGCCGCTAGGCCCGCACACGCCGCCAGACCGATGCACCCCCCCGGCGACAACGCGAAGCGGCGCGGCACGATCCTCGTGCTGAGCCAGGTGTATATCCCGGACCCGGCGAGCGTGGGCCAGCACATGGCCGACGCCGCGGCCGAGATGGCGCGCCGGGGTTTCCGCACCGTAGTTATCGCGGCCGGACGCGGTTACGACGATCCGACCATCAAGTACAAGCCCCGCGAGACCATCGACGGGGTCGAGATCTACCGGATGCCGCTCTCGAGCTTCGGGAAGAGGTCGATCCCGATCCGCCTGCTCGGGCAGTCGCTCTTCCTGGTCCAGGCGTTCGTGCGCGGCCTCTTCGTCCGAGACCTCCAGGGCATCCTCGTCAGCACGTCGCCGCCGATGTGCTCGATCATCGCGGTGGTCATCAGCTGGGTCCGGCGCGTTCCGGTGACGTACTGGCTGATGGACATGAACCCCGACCAGATGATCGTGCTCGGGAAAATCAAGGAGCGATCGCTCCCGGCGCGGGTATTCGAGTGGATCAACCGGCGCATCCTGAGCCGGGCCCGGGCCGTGGTGGCGCTCGACCGCTTCATGGCCGAGCGGGTGCTGAAGAAACGCGACATCCGCAGCAAACTGGAGATCATGCCGCCGTGGCCGCACGACGATCTGCTGGAGATCGTGGCCCACGAGGGCAACCCCTTCCGCGAGAAGCACGGGCTGCAGGGCAAGTTCGTCGTGATGTACAGCGGCAACCACGGGCCGAGCAACCCGATCCACACGGCGATCGAGGGGGCCAAGCGCCTGCGGCACCGGCCGGACATCGTCTTCATGTTCATCGGGGGCGGCATCCAGAAGAAGGATGTCGAGGCAGCGATCGCGGCGGGGGCGACCAACATCGTCTCGATGCCCTACCAGCCGCTGGACCAGATCAAGTACTCCCTCTCCGCGGCCGACGTGCACCTCGTCACCGTCGGCAACGAGATCGTCGGCATTGTGCACCCCTGCAAGGTGTACGGGGCGATGGCGGTGGCGAGGCCCGTGCTGCTGCTGGGCCCGAGCCCCAGCCACGTGGCCGACCTGCTGGAGAAGCACGGCATCGGCTGGCAGGCCTCGCACGGCGATGTGGATGGGTTTGTAAGGATGGTCGAGACGGCCGCGGCCACGCCGCGGGCAGAGCGCGAGGCGATGGGCCGGACCGCCAAGCACGTCGTGGACCACGAGCTGGGGATGTCGGTGCTGTGCCGGCGGTTCGGGGATGTGGTGGAATGGGGCGTGGGAAACGCGCCCGAGGCCTCCCCCGCGCCGTCCGCGCGCACCCCCCACGCGGTGCACTGAAATGGCAACGCCGTCCTACCCAGTCTCGGTTCTGATCCTGACCCGCAACGAAGAGGTCAACATCCGGGCGTGCCTCGAGTCGCTGCGCTTCTCCGACGACATCACGGTCTACGACAGCTTTTCCGACGACCGCACGCTCGAAATCGCCCGCGAGTTCCCCAACGTCTCGATCGTCCAGCGGACCTTCGACGACTGGTCGTCGCACCAGAACTGGGCCGTCAAGAACATCCGTTTCAAGCACCCCTGGGTGCTGTACATCGACGCCGACGAGCGCGTCGAGCCGGAACTCGCCGACGAGCTGGGGCGTGTCGCCGATCCGGCGTCCCCGGTGGCGGCGTACACGATGCGTCGCCGGGACTACTTCCTCGGGCGCTGGCTCCGCCGCTCGCAGATGTACCCGACGTGGCTGACGCGCCTGTTCCGGCCGAGCCGCATCCACTACGAGCGCCTGGTGAACCCCGTCGCGATCGTCGAGGGCCCCACCGAGCGGCTGCGGGGGCACCTCGTGCATTACCCCTTCAGCAAGGGGGTGGTGCAGTGGATCGACCGCCACAACAGCTACTCGACCTTCGAGGCCCGCGAGCTGATCAAGGTGATCGACGGCAAACGCCGCCACCTGCGGGCGCTCTTCTCGGCCGACCCCGTCGAGCGGCGGGCGTACATGAAGGAGCTGTTCTACCGGCTCCCGGCGCGCCCTCAGATCAAGTGGATCTACTTCATGCTCTGGCGCATGGCCTGGTGGGACGGCGTGCCGGGGATCGTCTACGTCCGCCTGCTCTGCATGTACGAGCAGATGATCACCATCAAGTCGCGCGAGATCCTCAGCGTCCGCCGCGCCGGTGGGCATGTCCCGGGGGTTCCTTCCCTCCCGCCAGAACTGGCGGCGGCCGTTCTGCCGCAAGCCGCGCCCCCCCGTCCGCCCGTGCCCACGGTGCCCGCTCCGCGGCCCCCCGAGGCCGCGCCCGGGCCGGCGGAGGCCCCGACCGACGCGGGGCAGATGATCCCCGCTTCCAGCCCGTGGACGTTCCGGGAGAAGGTGTTCCGCGCGGTGTGGATGGTGGTCGGGCGCCCCATCTTCCGGCTCTCGTTCCACAACTGGTACGGGTTCCGCGCCAGTCTCCTGCGCCTCTTCGGCGCGAAGGTCGGCCGGGGGACGCGTCTGCGCCCCACCGTGAACGTCGAGATCCCGTGGAACCTCGACATCCGCGACGGCGTGACGGTCGGCGACCACGCGATCCTGTACTCGCTGGGAACCATCACCATCGGCGAGCGCACCATCGTCAGCCAGTACGCGCACCTGTGCGCCGGCACGCACGACCACAACGACCGCCGCTTCCCGCTGATCCGCGACCCGATCACCATCGGGTCCGACGCGTGGATCGGCGCCGACGCCTTCGTCGGCCCCAACGTGACGATCGGCCGGCTCTCGGTGCTGGGGGCGCGCTCGAGCGCGTACCGCAGCCTCTCCCCCGAAACGGTGTACGTCGGGAACCCCGCCCGGGCCCTCAAGCGGCGCGAGCTGCGCTAGGAGCACGCATGACGGGCACCCCCGGGCCGGCCGCCTCTCCGCAGGACGCCACAGACCCCGCGCACAGCGTCGCCCAGGTTTTCGGGCGCACGCCCCGCGAGCGCGCCGTCGCGCTCCTGTGGAACCTGCTCGGCCAGCCGCTCTTCCGCGTCACGTTCCACAACTGGTACGGGGTCCGCAACCGCCTGCTGCGCGCCTTCGGGGCCACGCTGCACCCCACCACGCGCATCCGCCCCAGCGCCCGCATCACCAACCCCTGGAATCTCCGCGTGGGCGCCCACACGGCGATCGGCGACCACGCCATCCTGTTCTGCATCGGGCCCGTGACCATCGGCGACCGGTGCACCGTCAGCCAGTACTCCCACCTCTGCGCCGCCACGCACGACTACACCTCGCGGGCCATGACGCTCTCGGCCCGGCCGATCGTGATCAGCGACGACGTGTGGATCGCCGCCGACGTGTTCGTGGGCCCGGGCGTGACGATCGGGCGCGACACCGTGGTGGGCGCCCGCTCGACGGTCATGCACGACCTGCCGCCGGGAATGATCTGCGCCGGCGACGACGCGCGCGCCGGGCGACCGCGCGCGGCCCATACGCCCTTCGTCCCCGCGGGCCCCGGGTCCGCGGCGGAGCAGCGGGACGCGACCAATGGATGAAGCCGCAAAGGACGCCGCGTTCGCCGCGGCGCAGGTCAGCCCCTGGAGTTTCCGGGAGAAGGCGGGTCGCGCGGCGTGGATGGTCGTGCGAGGCACGCTCTTCCGCTACAGCTGGCACAACGCAAACGCCTGGCGCCGCAGGCTGCTGCGCCTGTTCGGTGCGCGGGTGGGGCGCCGGGTGGTGGTGCGGCCCACCGCCTCGGTTGAGATCCCCTGGAACCTCACGATCGGCGACTACTCGTCCCTGGGCGACGGAACGATCGTGTACAATCTCGGCCCCGTGGCCATCGGGCGCCGCGTCACCGTGAGCCAGCACGCGCACCTCTGCGCCGGCTCCCACGATTTCACCCGCTGGAACATGCCGCTCCTCCGCCCGCCCATCACCATCGGGGACGACGCCTGGATCGCGGCCGACGCGTTCGTGGGGCCCGGTGTTTCGGTCGGTGAGGGCGCGATCCTCGGGGCCAGGGCGTGCGCCTTTAAATCGCTCAAGCCCTGGACGGTTTACGCCGGACACCCCGCCCAGGCGCTGCGCCCCCGCCCGCCCATGCAGCCCCCGGAGAGCACTCGCAGGCCGGGGCCGGACGGGCCGTGAGAATCCTGCACGTCATCTCCTCGCTGGATCCCAAGCTCGGGGGGCCCCCCGCCGTGGCCGCCCGCCTCGCCGCCGCCCAGGCCGCCCTGGGCCACGACGTGTCGGTGCTGTGCTACTCCGCGTACCGCCCCGACCAGTCTCACGACCGGGCGCTCGCGGCCATCTCGGGCGTCCCGCACGTCGGGCGCGTCCGCGTGACCGCGCTCCCCCCGGCCACCGGCATCGAGCGCGCCGTCGCTCGCAGCGCGGCCGTCGCGGCGCGGGGCGCCGTGGGAAACGTCGACGTGATGCACCTCCACGGCGTGTGGGAGCCGATGCTCGCCCGTGTCGCGAGCGCGGCGCGCCGGCGCGGCGTGCCCTACGTGGTGCGGCCCGCGGGGATGCTCGACATCTGGTCGATGCGGCAGCGGGCTCTCAAGAAAAAGTTTGCGATGGCGCTGGTGTACCGCCGCATGCTCAACTCGGCGCTCTTCGTGCACGCCCTGAACCAGGACGAGGCCGCCAACATCGGCCCGCTCAAGCTCACCATGCCGGTGCGGGTGATCCCCAACGGCGTGTTTCTCGAGGAGCTCGAGCCGCTCCCGGCGAAGGGCTCTTTCTATGAGAACCACCCGGCCCTGGCCGGACGCCCGTTCGTCCTGTTCCTCTCGCGCCTGCACTTCAAGAAGGGGCTGGACTACCTCGCCGAGGCGTTCGCGATGGCGGCGGCCCGGGTCCCCGATCTGCAACTCGTGGTCGCCGGGCCGGACGATGGGTACCGCGCCCAGTTTGAACAGCTTGTGCTGCAGCGGAGCATCGCCGAGCGCACGCACGTGATCGGCCCGCTGTACGGGCGCGACAAGCTCGCGGCCCTCGTGGACGCGGCGTGCTTCTGCCTCCCCAGCCGCCAGGAGGGGTTCAGCGTCGCGATCACCGAGGCCCTCGCGTGTGGATTGCCCGTTGTGGTCTCGCGCGAGAGCCACTTCCCGGAGGTGACCGAATCGGGCGCCGGGATCGAGACGGGCCTCGACGGCCGCGAAGTCGGCGCGGCGCTCCTGCGGGTGCTGAGCGACCCGGCGCTGCGGTTACGCATGAGTGCCGCCGGCGCGGCCCTCGTGCGCGAGCGGTTCACCTGGCCCCGCATCGCCGCACGCTGCGTCGAGGCCTACCGGGGCCAGTGATCCCTGCCACGGCCGCTCACCGCTTGTCCGCTGCGTCGCTGACTTTGGGTGGCGCCGACTTGTCCGCCGGTTTGTCCGACGTTTTCGCCCCCGTGCCCGCGCTCAGCGGCTTCGGCGACAGTTCCGAGAAAGCCTTGGGCTTCGCCCGCTCGATGGCGGCCTCCAGCTCGGCGCGGCTGAACGTAGGGGAAGAGATCCGCTCACCCTTGGTGACCGCCACCACCGGCATCCCGTGCGGGGCCGAACCCGTCAGGGTCACCACCGATGGCCCACCCCCGCCGCTGAGGCTCGGCGCGGACGACGAGAGGAACCCCAGGTTCCCTCCCGCCATTGAACTGACACCACCCCCGCCGGACCCGCCGCCACCACCCCCACCGCCTCCGCCGCCGCCGCCACCCCCACCACCGAACCCGCCTCCGCCGGGCACGCTGGTCAGCGGCGCGCCGATGACGCCGGGGTTGGCACCGCCATTCCCGGGCGCGCTGGTCGTCCCCGGGGTCGTGCCGCCGCCGGTGCTCGTCGTGCCCTGACCGGTCGTCCCCGACCCCCCGGTCCCCGTGCCTCCGGCCGATGAGCCTCCGCCGGCCCCGGAGCCCCCGGTCGTACCCCCGCCTGTCGTTCCCGAGCCGCCGCCGGTCTGCCCCGCCGGACGCAGGTCAACGGGGATGGTCGTCAGCCAGCTCTCGGCCGCCAGGTACGGCTTGTCGAGCGGAGTGCGGTCCATGGGCACGACCACGAACCCCAGCGATGAATACCTCGCGAGCGTCGCGTGCTGCTCCGCCATCGACGGGGCGTGGCCGACCCGCGTCGGCCACTGGGAGAAGAAGATGCCGGCCCACGTCTCGTGCCCCGGGACGAAAAAGTCGGCGAGGATCGCCGGCGTGTCGGCCTGGTAGTCGTAAAGGTACTCGGCGCCCAGGACGTGAAAGATGTCCGCGTAGGTGCCCTCGACAAGGAACTTCACCTGCGGGGCCCGCACCCGCATCATTTTCAGCCAGGTGTACGCGTTCGCCGCCGTGTTGTGGCCGCCGAAGGCGTCAAGACCGATCAGGGTCGCGCCCAGACCGGTCGCCATGTCGAGCTCGGCGAAGCCCTTCGCGACGTGGTCGGGGTTGGAGGGGTCCAGCGCCATGGCGACGCCGTCGTCCCACCCGGGCATCAGCCACGTCGCGTTGCCCCACCAGTACCCCATCTGAAAGGAGGGGGTGGCGAGCGCCCGGAGCGAGCCCAGAGAGGATCTCGCCGCCGGCATCGCGTTGAGCTGCGTCATGAACTTGAACGGAAAGTTCATCGACTCGTGAACGCGGAAGTTCCCGGTGGGGTTCCACAGCATGAGGCGGCGGTAGCCCAGGCCGTCCCACTGCCGGAGGTAGCTTGCCAGCGGCCCCCAGCCGGCCACGTCGGGCCGGCTCGCGGGCTGGAGGGCGTAGCAGTACGGGTTGTTGGCGCCGGCCGCCGACACCGGAGCCCCGGCGACGAACCCCCCGATGGGGCGGGGGTCGCGCGAATAGCGCACCGCCCCGTACGTACGGGCGAAGAAGTCCCGGTAGGGGACGAGCGTGCGGATCCAGTCGCTCGACTGCCCGTCCTGGAAGCGGACGGCAACGGTGTAGGTGCGCTCCGCGCCCGGCGGCAGGTCCCCCAGGAGCTTCATGATGAGCTCCCAGTTCCGGCTGTCGCCGATGTATTGCCCGCCCGGCGACGTCAGCTGAAGCTGCACCTCGTGCCGGTACTCATCGAAGGAATAGAGGCAACTGACGCCGACGGTCGTCTGCGTGTCGCCGAACACGTACACCGGGCTGTAGCAGTCCGAGGGCCAGTTGAAGCCCCGCCCCCAGTAGTTGTCGTTGTTGTGGTCGATCGAGACGCGCTGCGGGTCCCGGCGGAAGTCGAACGCCGACACGACCCGTCCGAACCGGAAGCCCGGCAGCGAAATCCAGCCCAGCGGTTTCGACGCTCCGGTTGGGTTCGTGATCTTGATGGTGAGGTCGAACCCCTCCGGCTGCGCCGCCAGCGTCGCCGTGTAGGGGAGCGTCGTGTTGTTCAGGACAGTCTGCTTGTTGGGCCGGATGAGAACCCGGTGGTCCCGGGTGTCCGTGACGGTCAGCTGGTTATCGGCGAGGCTCGCGGCGTAGCGCGGCGCGGTCTGCGCCGGCGCCGCTGTGCACAGGAGCAGGAGGATCGTCACGCACGCCGCGGGTTTGAAAGCTGTCATCGTTCGTACACCATCGGATGGGCGCCGGCGCGAAACCCGCAGCCGGGGCCGGATCTGGGATGGTGCGCCGGGCGGGGCCACACCAGCCCACAAGGTCTTCCAGTCCGGAAACCTAATCCCGCGCCGCGGGCTCGCCGTGCCACGACGCCTCGTCTTCGGGGTGCCCCTCGCCTCCACCCTCGCCGTCTCCAGCGCCGCCCTCCACCCCTGTGCCCGGGAGACCGGTCCACAGCGGCGGGAAGGCCGCGGCCACGGGGCCGTAGGTCCATTTCACCACGTACAGAATCGTCATGCTGACCACCACCCCGGAGAGGAACTCCAGCAGGAAGAGGGGCGTGTCCCCGCGTGCGAGGCCGAAGATGTTGCCCAGGTTGGACCCCATGACGGCCACGAAGTAGGGGTTCCAGCTCCGCTGCGCCAAGGCCCGGTCGATGGCGCCCGCGAGCACACCGAAGGCGACGGCGTACCCGACGATGCCGAGGAACCCGCCCTCCGCCCAGCCGTGCCCCACGATGCCGGGGCCGAGGTTCGACGCCGCGTGCATCTGCAGCTTGATGGTCAGCCCGAGCGCCTCGGGCTTGCCCGGCCACACCGAGCGGGGCACCGGGTTCGACACCATCCAGAGCAACCCGGCGCCGGGTATGTAGGGGTAGTTCTCCGGGTAGTTCTCCATGATGAAGACCGTGTTCGGCGGGGCGTCGGTGTACACGAGGCTGTCGATGATCTTCTGGTCAACCAGCCCGAACGGGTCCTGGATGATTTCGATCAGCTGATTGAACCGGTGACCGATCGTGGCCCCGATCCCGCTCGACCCGGTGTCCTTCATCCGCAGCGGCGTGTACACGACCGCGGCGAGGAGGACCAGCACAAACCCCGCACCCAGGCGGGTGAAGTTGGCGCGGGCGCTGCGGTAGCGCCAGACGGTGAAATACCACATCCACGGGACGGCGAGCAGAGAGCCCAGCATCATCCGGCGCCCCGAGCTGCCGACGACGCCGATCAGGACGGCCATCAGCAGCGTGCCGAGGAACAGCGTCCACGCGACGGGGTTGAAGCGTCGTGCGATAAAGAAATAGGTCGCCAGCCCCACCGCCGTCGCCGCGAGCTGCCCCCGCAGGAAGGCGACGAGCGCCCCGGCGTAGGTGAACTGGATCACCGTGGCGCCCACGGCCGCGATCGCCAGGAGCACAAGCACCGACCCCACCACCCCCGGGCCGGTGATCGGCAGCTCGATCCGGGGAATCAGCCGCGAGGTCCAACCCCACTCCCGACCCCACCACGTGAAAACAAGAAAGACGACAAAGAACAGGCCCGTGCCCGCCGCGAGGTAGACCAGCCCGAACCCCTGGATGGGCACCCCCTTGGCGACAAACCCCCGCGACACCCACCAGCAGCCGAAGCCGTAGAAGTGGAGGAATCCGATCAAGAACAGGTTGCGCCAGGAGATGGCGTCCCAGCGGCGCGTCACCACGTCGTAACAGAAGATTGACAGGCTCGCCACAATGACGGCCGCGGCGGTGATGGCAAGAAAAAAGCTTGACATGATGCTCGTTCAGACGCCGCGTAGGCCCGGATAACTCGTACGCCGTGCCGAAGGTGGGATCGATCGCGCCGACTGGAGCTTGCATCGTCCGGTTCGGCCGATCGGGTAAAGCCCGATTCGAGCGCGGCGATCCAGGAAGGGTAGGGAACTAGGGGGGAAGCGGACCCACCACCCCCGCACGGGTAAGGGCCCGCCGGATCCCGTCCACGGGGTCCGCCACACGACGCCACTCGGCGAGCACTCGCGGCGACGCTGCCCGCATCGAGGCCAGTCGCTCCGGCGTGGTCGCGTCCCGGAGCGCCTCGATCAGCGCCGGCAGGTCGCCGGGGGGGCAGACCCGACCGTTCACCCCGTCGCGGACCAGCTCGGCCGCGGCGCCCACCACGCTGGTCGTGACCACCGCGAGCCCGGCGGCCACCGACTCGTTGATCACCAGCGCCCACGGCTCAAAGTCCGCCGGGTGAAGGAGCAGGTCGCTGGCGTGGTACAGCGCGGTCACGGTGCTCTGGTCGGAGATGAACCCGGTCATGATCACCCGCGAGCGGAGCCGCTCGGGGATGCGGGCGGTCACCGTGTCGCGGAGTGGCCCATCGCCCGCAAGAACGAGGTCCCACTCGGGCCGCTCTTCGGCGATGGCCGCGAATGCTTCGACCGCCAGGTCCGGGCGCTTCACGGTGGCCAGCCGGCCGCACACCAGCGCGCGCCGTCGCCCGGGCTTCAGCCCGAACCGCTCCGAAACGGCGCGGACCGCGGCGGTGTCCGGAGTCTCGAGTGATTCGTACTCGGGCTCGTAGGGCGAGAGGACGATCTTCTCCGGATCGGCCCCGTACTTGAGGAAGAACTCCCGCCCGTACCGCCCGCACGGCAGCACGGCCGCGGCCCGCCGGAGAAGCCATCCCAGGTACCGGCGCTTGGCCCACAGCTTGGCCCCGGTGACGTGGTCGCCGTGGATGTTGCTGTCACCAAAGATGAGGACCGGCACGCGCCGGCGGTACCCCCAGAGGATCGGCGCCAGAAGCGGCAGCTCGGAGTACCCGAAGGCGAGCACGGCGCCGATGTCGTGGGCGTCGAGCCATCGCCAGAGCGCCGAAGCCTTCCGGAGGTCAATTCGAGCGTTGCGGATCGCGCCCCCACGGAGCGCCGTCTCCCCGTCGCCGAAGCGGACCGCCCCGATCTCCTCGTCCCCCTCCAAACGCCACCCCGTCCGGGCCGGGTCCCAGGTGACCAGCGACCACAGCTTCACTTCCGGGATCTCGCGGACGATGCGCCGGTGGAGGTGCACCCGGTAGGGCGTCAGCTCCTGCGACACGACCGCCAGGCCCGGGCGGCTCACGCCGGTCGCTCGGGCGGGGGACGGGGCGTCCCGGGATGGAGTGGCGGCTACAGGCATCGTGGGGCAAAGGGCGGGGGCGATCCTACTTTCGGGGAGAAGCGGGGACGGCTGAACACCCGGGTTTATCATGGCGTACCAACCGCCGCTTCGCCGATGCTCGTCCCGGTTACGCCCGTGGCGGCGGCCGGTTCGTCCCCGTTATCCGGAACCTCTCACGCGTGTGCGGCATCGCGGGCATCATCGCCAAGGACGCCGGGGCCGTGCGGCGGGCCCTCGCCCCCATGCTCGCCTGCCAGAAGCACCGCGGGCCCGACGACGAAGGTTCGGAGATCGTCGAGGTCGGGGGTTGGGCGGCCGGGCTGGGGCAACGGCGGCTTTCGATCATCGATTTGTCCCCGGCCGGCCACCAGCCCATGGTCCACCCCGAGACCGGCGATGTGCTCACCTACAACGGCGAGCTCTACAACTTCCAGGACCTGCGGGGCCAGCTCGAGGCCGGCGGCGTCCGCTTCCGGGGCCACTCTGACACCGAGGTGATCCTCCACGGCCTGGCCCGCTGGGGGCCGTCGGTGATCGACCGGCTGTGCGGCATGTACGCTTTCGCATGGCTCGACCGGCGGGGCCGCCGGCTGCTCCTCGCACGCGACCCCGTCGGCATCAAGCCGCTGTACCTGGCCCGCACCCCCGAGCGGCTCCTCTTCGCCAGCGAGGTCCGGGGGCTGCTGGAGAGCGGGCTGGTCGACCGTTCCGTCGACCCCGCGGCCGTCGCGGGCGTGCTCGCCTTCGGCGCTGTGCAGGAGCCGCGGACGATCCTCAAGGGCGTGACCACCGTGCCGCGCGGCGCGGTGCTGGAGTTCGACCTTTCCGGGAGCTCGATCGGAGACGGCAAGACGGTCCAGCGGTGGACCTTCCCCCGGCCCGATCCCGCGATGGCCGAGGGGCGCGCGGTGGAGGCCCTCCGCGAGGCCCTCGACACATCCGTGAGGCAGCACCTGATTTCCGACGTCCCCGTGGGCGTCTTCCTCTCCAGCGGCGTAGACAGCACGATCCTCGCGACGCTCGCGGCGCGGCACACCGAGCGCCTCCGCACCTTCACCGTCGGCTTCGCCGACAACCCGGACATGAGCGAGGCCCCGCTCACCGAGCGAACCGCCCGCGACCTTGGCGTCGAGCACACCGAGATCCAGATCACCGGGGCCGATGCGCTTCAGACCGCCCGCGCCTGGATGCGCTCGCAGGACCAGCCCTCGATGGACGGGCTGAACGTCTACGTGATCAGCAAGGCGGTGCGCGAGCGAGGCATCGTGGTGGCGCTCTCGGGCCAGGGCGGGGACGAGCTCTTCGGCGGCTACCCCAGCTTCGCCGAGGTGCCCGCGGGCGTGCGGCGGATGAAGTCGATCACGTGGCTCCCCAAATCCGTGCGCGCCGGGGCCGCGGTCCTGGCGACGGCGCGCCGCCCCGCGATGGTGCGCTTCAAGGCCGTGGACATGGCCCGCTCGCGCGGCGATGTGCGGGCCCTCTTCTTCCACCGGCGCCGGATGCTCTCGGACCCGCAGATGGAAGCCCTCGGCGTGCGCGCGGGGACGCTGGGCCTTGACGAGAGCTTCGTGCCCCGCGAGGCCCTGGAGCCCGACGGCGAGGTCGCGGGCGATCCGGTCGCGACGGTGTCGCGCCTCGAGTCGCGCTTCTACATGGGCAACATGCTGCTGCGCGACGGCGACACCAACGGCATGGCCCACAGCCTGGAGATCCGCGTCCCGTTCCTGGACCGGCGGATGCTCGACCTCGCCTACTCCGTGCCGGGAAAGGTGATGCTCCCGACCGGGCGCGCCAACAAGCACCTGCTGCGGGCCGCCTTCGGCGGCATGCTCCGCCCCGAGCTCGCCTCCCAGGGCAAGCGCGGCTTCACGCTCCCCCTGAAGCGCTGGATGCTGGGGCCGATGCGGGAGTCCTGCGAGGCGGCCCTGGGCCACCTCAAGGGCACCGGCCTCGTGCGCCCCGAGGGTGTGGACTCGGTCTGGTCGGCCTTCCTCGCCGAGCCCGAGAGCCCCATCTGGTCGCGGGCACTCACGGTCGTCGTGCTCGGGCAGTACCTGATGGACCGGCGCCTGGGCTGACCGCCCGCCCGCGAGAACGTGCCCACTACACTCGTGCCCATGGCCCCAGAGCACCTGTCAAAGTTCGTCGACCCCGACACCGGCGCACCGCTCACGCCCCGCGACCTCGTGGTCGAAGGCGGGCACGCGAAGTCCGGTTCGCTGGTCTCCCCCACGGGCGCCCGCCACGAGATCCGCGACTTCGTGCCCCGCTTCGTCCCGGCGGAGAACTACGCGAGCAACTTCGGCCTGCAGTGGCAGATCCACCGCAAGACGCAGCTGGACAGCTACAACGGCGCCAGCTACAGCCGCGACCGCCTCTTCGGCACCAGCGCCTGGCCGCGGCAGATGCCCGGCGAGCGCATCCTCGAAGCCGGGAGCGGCGCCGGCCGCTTCACCGAGGTGCTCGTGGGCACGGGCGCCGAAGTGTTCAGCTTCGACTTCAGCCAGGCCGTGGTGGCCAACTACGCCAACAACGGGCACGCCCCCAACCTGCGGCTGTTCCAGGGGGACATCTACCGCATCCCGCTGCCGAAGAAGAGCTTCGACCGCGTGATCTGCATCGGCGTCCTGCAGCACACGCCCGACGTACGGAAGACCTTCGCCTCCCTGGCCGCGATGGTGAAGCCCGGCGGCGCCCTGATGGTCGACGCCTACTCCAGCACCTGGAAGCAGGTGCTGCACTGGAAGTACGTCGTCCGGCCGTTCACGCGGAAGATGAACCCGCAGAAGCTCTACCGCTTGGTGAACTGGTACGCGCCCAAGCTGATGCCGGTGGCGAAGCTGGCGCGGAAGGTCGGCGGCAAGGCGGGAGCCCGCCTGGTGCCCATCCTCGACCAGTCGGACAAGAGCGTGCCGCCCGAGGTCCAGCGCGACTGGACGATCCTGGACACCTACGACGCCCTCTCGCCGGCCTACGACACCCCGCAGTCGAGCACGACGCTGCGGAAATGGTTCGAGGAAGAGGGCTTCCGCGACATCTGGTCGTCCCCGCCGAACGAGTCGTGGGCGATCGCGCGTGGCGTGGCCCCCTAGCGCCCGCCCCGCGCCGCGAGCCGCCTCAGTTCTGCTGCACCCACGCCCACTGCCGTCGAACGCCCTCCTCGAACGCCGTGGAGGGGGCGTAGCCCAGTTCGTCCCGCGAGCGCGACAGGTCGGCCCAGGTGCGCTCCACGTCGCCCGGCTGCGGCGGGAGCCGCTTGACGCGAGGCGGCTTCCCCACGGTCCGGGCGATGGTGTCGATCATGGCATCGAGGCGGATGGGCCGGTCGCTCCCGAGGTTCCACACACGGAAGCCGTGGACGGGGACGCGGTCGTACGCCGCGAGCACGCCGGCAACGATGTCGTCGACGAACGTGAAGTCGCGCGACATGCTCCCGTCGCCGAAGACGTCGATCTCTTCGCCCGAGGCGATGCGGCGCATGAACGCCATGATCGCGAGGTCCGGCCGCTGGCGTGGCCCGAAGACCGTGAAGAACCGCAGCATCGCCACGGGCATCTTCGTCAGCGCCCAGTGCGTGTGCCCGATCAGCTCGCAGGCTTTCTTGGTCGCCGCGTACGGGCTGATCGGCTCGTCCACGGGATCGGTCTCCGCGAACGGCGTCTTGCGGTTGTTGCCGTAGACCGAGCTGCTGGAGGCGACGACGACGCGGGAGCACCCCGCGCGCTTGGCCTCTTCGAGAATGACGCTGGTGCCCAGCACGTTGACCCGCGCGTACGCGACGGGGTCCTTGATGCTCGGGCGGACGCCCGCCTTGGCCGCGAGGTGGATGACGCCGTCGGGCTTCACCCGCTCGAAGGCCGCGCGGAGCGCCGCCGGGTCGCACAGGTCCGCCTCGATCAGTTCACTCAGGCCGGACTCGCGCACGTTGCGGCGTTTGAGCGCCGCGTCGTAGAACGGGTCGAAGTTGTCGAGCCCCACGGCGCGGTCGCCGCGCTTCAGCAGCCCCTGGGCGACATTCGAGCCGATGAACCCGGCGGCGCCGGTCACGAGGATGGTGGTCACGGGGGTCCGTCCTGACAAACAAAGCAGGGCGCTATCTGAGACAGCGCCCCGCTGGAGGAGAGAGAGACTTGGTTGGGTGGCCACGCGGCTGAGACATCATGTGTCAAACTGGGTAACTTTGCAACCTCACAACACCCTTTCAGACGCCGCACGAAATGACCTATCTCGTGATAGGGCCTTCATGTCTACCGCAGTCCATCGGTCGCGGTTCGAGCCGGCGCAAAAAAACGGCCCGGAGTGTGCGCCCCGAGCCGTCCCTCTCTCGTTCCCGACCTGAACAATTTCGCTCGCCGATCTCGGTCACGGCTTGCGGGCCGGCGGCACCTTCACCTCTTCCATGCCCGGGGCCGGCTTCGCGTCGTCGCCGGGCTGCTCGCCGCGAAGGCCGCCCTTCCCCGGCTTGCTCAGCGCGGCCTTCTTCCGCTTCGGGCCCGGCGATGTCTCATCCGCCGGCTTGCCGCCGCCGTCGCCCGAATGCCGGGCGATGTCCTCCTCCAGCCGCCGCAGGACCGCCTCGCGGTCTTCGGGGGAGAGCTGGCGGAGCCTCTCGAAAATCCGCTGCGCCCTCTCCCGCATCTCCGGGCTCGGCCCGCCCCCTTGCGGGTCGGCCAGGGGCCGGCGCGGCGCCGCTTCGTCGCCGGGCTTGGCGGCGTCCTTGCCTTCCTTGGCGCGGCGCTTCTCGACTTCGCGGCGCATGTACTCCTCGCCCTGCCGCTTCCGTTGCTCCTCGCGGAGCGCGTCGAGGTCGGCCTGGACGAACTTCTGCTGCCCCTCGGTCAGCGCGTTCCAGATCTTGGTCTCGTATTCCTGCGGGCTGGGGCCATTCCGCCGCAGGGCCTGGATCCGCTCCCGCGCGGGCTCATTGCCCTCGCCGGCCGGCCGCCGCCGTGCGGGCTCCATTTCGTCGCCGGGCTTCCCGTCCTTGGGGCGCTCCGCGTCCATCTCGGACTGACTGCGCCGCTGCGCCTCCTGCGCCGCTTGCCGGAACTCCTGCACCACCGCCTCAATCTTGTGCTGCTGCGCCTCGGTCAGCTTCAGCTCAGCCGGCGCATCGTCGCCCTTGAGCTTGTTCACCGCCTGCACGTACGCCCGCATGGGGATCGGCGGCTCGCGCCGCGAGAACTTGTCGCCCTTGCCGCCGGCGGGGGCGAACTCGTCCTCCAGTTCGGCCGGCCGGTTCGGCACCACCTTCGGCCCCTGCAGCGGGGACTTGTCCTGTGCGAGCGCCGCGGGCGCCCCAGCGAAGAGAGCGAGCGTCAGGGCGAGCGTCAGCGTTTGCATCCTCATGGCGTGCTCCTGGGTGTCTGCCGGGGGCAGAACGGGCCTTTGCGCGGGCGATTGCGGCAAGCAGCCGGCGCCCCCCGGCTAGGATCGCCGCTGGACCGAGAACTATTCGCAGGTGGAGATCGACAGCCCATGAGCCGACACGGCCCCCCACCCCAACCGAACCCTGCCGGCCCCGGTTCCGCGGGCCACAGGCCCATCCCCGGGCTGCACGGGGGCGGTTCGACTATGCCGGGGGTGAAGAACATCATCGCCGTCGGCGCGGGCAAGGGGGGAGTCGGGAAGTCGTCGATCGCGGTGAACCTCGCGGTCGGCCTCGCCCGGCGTGGCCACGCCGTCGGCCTCCTCGACGGCGACATCTACGGGCCCTCTCTCCCCACCATGCTGGGGCTCCAGACCTTCGACCAGGCCGTCGTCGGCGGCTACCTCCAGCCCTTTCTCGTCCACGGCATTAAGGCCATCACCATCGGCAAGCTGGTCGATCCCGACAAGCCGCTCATCTGGCGCGGCCCCATGGCCCACGGCGCTTTCAAGCAGCTCACCGAGCAGACGCAGTGGGGCGAGCTGGACTACCTCATCATCGACCTGCCACCCGGCACCGGCGATGTCTCGCTGACCATGGCCCAGACGCTCGCCCTGCGCGGCGCGGTCGTCGTCTGCACCCCGCAGCGCGTGGCGCAGGACGACGCCGTCCGGGCCGCGAAGATGTTCCAGCAGCTCGGGATCGAGGTCCTTGGCGTGGTCGAAAACATGAGCTACTTCGTCGGCGACGACGGGAAGGTGTACGACCTTTTCGGGCGGGGCGGCGCGGAGAAGATGGCGGCCCGCCTCAACGTGCCCTTCCTGGGGGCGGTGCCGATCACGACGGCGCTCCGCGTGAACAGCGACGCAGGCAACCCGACCGCGAACTTCGAAGGGGGCGGGGATCTTCGGAAGGCGCTCGAAGGCGTCGTGGAGCGGGTCGAGCAGCAGGCCGCGCTGGCGGGGGCGAAGAGCGCCGGGCCGGTGCTGAAGGTGTCGTGACCAGGACGCGGCGCTAAATCCCCAGTTCCCGGATCGCGCCGATGATCGCGCCGTGCACATCCGCAGGAGCGACCAGAATCCCGCGGTTCGCCGTCAACCGCCGCCCCCGCCCGAAATCAAGCGCGTTCCCGTCGATGTCCGTCACCGCGCACCCCGCCTCGCTCGCGATCAGCGCGCCCGCAGCGTGGTCCCAGATGTACTCCTGGTACCCCTTCTTCACGGGGATGCGCAGGTAGATGTCCGACTGCCCCCGGGCGACCACGGCGTATTTGGCCTGGCTGTCGAGCCGCGCCGGGGCCCTGGTCGTCCCGACGCGGGCCAGCACCTGCGCCGTCCGCTCCATGTTGGAGTGGGCGTCCTCGACGGAGGTGCACAGGGAGAACGGGTCTCCGGTGTGCCGGACCGGCCGCGCCAGCTTCACCGGGTGCGCGCCGCGATCGTCCGCCGGCATCTCCCACACGCCCTGCCCCGCGATGGACAGGTACAGGCACCCGTGCTGATCTGGAACATCGAAGGGCGAATCGAACCGCATCGGAAGGTTCGGGCACCCCATGGCCCCTACCACCACCTCGCCCCGCTCGATGTACGCAAGGCAGACGGCGTACTGCTCGCCCCGCAGGAACCCCTTGGTGCCGTCGATGGGGTCGAGCGTCCAGAACCCCGAGGCGTTCGGCTCCCCGGCCCCGATGTCAATCGAACTCAGGAGCGAGTCTTCGGTCGCGTCGCCCCACACTTCCTGCACGGCCGCGAGCGTCGCCGCAAGCTGCGCCCCGTTCGCCGGGTCGCGTAGGAACGCGGAAGACTCCTCCCCAACCAAGTGCACCGGCTCCCCCAGCCGTTCCCGCAGCGTCCGGGCGACCACGGCCTGGGCCCCGAAGTCCGCGATCGTCACCGGCGAGCGGTCATCCTTGATGATCGCCCGCACCCGCTCCATGTCACGCTGCACGGTGCGGCACACGACGCAGGCATCGGCAACGGCAAGTCGCGCCGCGGTCAGAAGATCAGCATGGTCAGGCATGCGGAAGCCTAGCCGAACGCTCAGCGGCTCAAGAGTCCGCGCGCCCGCAGCAGCCCCAGGCACGCCTCCACGCTCTCTTCGATGCTCATCTTCTCGGGCTTCAGAACCAGCTCCGGCTTCGCCGGGGCCTCGTACGGGTCGTCGATCCCCGTGAAACCCTTGATCTCCCCCGCTCGCGCCTTCTTGTAGAGCCCCTTGGGGTCGCGCTGCTCGCACACCCCGATCGGCGTGTCGGCGAACACCTCCAGGAACGCGATCCCCTCCTTCTCGTGCGCCGCCCGCGCCGCGTCGCGGTCCTTCGCGTAGGGGCTGATGAAGCTCGTCAGGGCGAGGCACCCGCTGTCCGCGAACAGCTTCGCCACCTCGCCGATCCGCCGGATGTTCTCGGCCCGGTCCTCCGCGCTGAATCCCAGATTCTTATTCAGCCCAAACCGGATGTTGTCGCCGTCCAGCCGGTAGCAGTGCACCCCCTGGCTCACCAGGTGCTGCTCCAGGGCGCTGGCGATCGTGCTCTTCCCGCTCGCCGAAAGCCCCGTGAACCACAGCGTCGCCCCCTTGGCCTTCAGAGCCCCCCACCGCTCCTCACGCGTCAGGTTCCCGGCGTGCCAGTGGATGTTCGTCGCCTTCGTCGCCGGTGCGGATGTCGCGCTCACGGGATGCTCCTGGAAAGGCTCGAGTGTAGGGGCGCACCGTCGGGCGACCCGCTACCGCGCCGGCAGCATCACCCTCCGCTCGGGCAACCGCCCGCTCTCGACGTACGGCCGGAACAACGGGATCGGGTACGCCCGCGCAGGTCCCCTGTCCGCCGCGGCCCAGTCGATCCGCGTCACCAGATGAACGTGCCCGGCTTCATCGATCACGAACGGCACGCACCGGTCCCACGGCACCCGCCACCCCTTCCCCGCCTCCGCCGGGAACCGCGGCCCCAGCCGCTCCACATACAGCAGTCCCGCCTCCCCCGCCCCCGCCACCGGCACCCCCGGCGTCCAGTGCCGCCAATACCCCGCCCGCACGTCGTCCCGGCGGTACACCCCCGCGATGAACTTCCAGGTCGTCCAGGGAAACTCCCACACGCTCCGGAACTCCGCGTCGAACACCGGCGCCCCGGTCCGAACGCCCGTCCCCGCGATCCCGAGCGGGACGAAGAACGAATACGGCGATGGGTTCGGGATCATCGTTCGTAGTTCCGCGCCCTGTGCATTGTCCAGCCGCCACCGCTGCCGGAACGCGGACTGGATCCCGATCTGCATCGTCGCGAAGAACAGCAGCACCGCGACAAGGGCCACGCAAGACACCGCCCGCGCCGTCGCGTTCGGTACCGCTCGCCCCAGCCGCGTGAGCCCGGCGCCCAGCACCAGCGCCAACCCCACCGCCGGCCAATACCGCGTCCGCGAGTCGGGCTCGTACACGGACATCATCACGATCGGCAGGAACCCAGTGAAGAACACCGCCGCGCCCAGTAGCGCGATAGCCCCCAGCCGCGGCCGCGCCCCATCGTTCTCCGCTACCGGCCTCATCCATCTCCGAAACCACAGGACCGACTGCGTCCCCACCAGCCCCGCCGCTCCCACCCCATCCCCAGCGCCCCGCCCCAGAAGTTCTTCAGCACCAGCCGCCGCCACAGCACATCCCCGAAATACGCCACTCGCGCCGGGAGTTGCCCCAGCGTGACAAACTGCTCCGCCGACCCCCGCGACCCCGCCGGCTTGTGCGGATCGAACACGACGAACGCGGCGTACGCAAGCACCGCGATCCCGCACAGGAAAGCAGGCGATAGCGCACGCCACAACTCGACTACCCAGCTCTGTTCCGGCGACCCCTCGCAGCGCCTGCACGCCGCCCAGTACACCAGCGGCATCGCCAGCACCCCCATCGCCGGCTGCTCGTTCAGGCAGCACACCTCGAACACCAGCGCCGGCATCGCCGCCACCGCCCACCACCCGCGCCCACTGTCAAACGGCCGCTCCCGCCGCGCGTACCGCACCTGCACGATCATCAGCCTCAGCATCAGCGCCGTCGCGATCGTCGTCGGCAGCGCCGCCGTCCAGAACACCGCCTCGAAATGCCCGGGGTACACCATGAACAGCAAGGCCGCGGCCGCGCCCGCCCGCGCCGAAACCCCCAGCAGCCGCATCAGCCTCCACAGCCACGCCACCACCAGCCCGTGCACCAGCGTCACCGCCAGGTGCGCCGGCCACTGCGTCTTCCACGCCAGCGTCGTCAGCGCCGGAACCACCACGTAAAACAGCGGCCGCAGGAAAAACCCGCGGTCCATCGTCAGCCCCCGGAAACTGATCTCCGGCAACTCCCCCGTCGCCGGGTTCCGCAGGTTGTGCCAGTAATCGTCCGACCAGAACCCGATGCGCCCGCCCAGGAAAAACGTCCCCAGCAGCAGGAGCGCCACGGGGAACGACAGCCGCACCAGCAGCGGCCCCGTCCGCGACAGGATCGCTCGCACAGCTTGGCCGCTCCCGGGCATAGGGGGCGATGATAGTTGAGGGACAGATGACGGCCCTCCGAGCCCGGTACCCTCTGCCCGGAGCCCCCATGCGCATCTGCCTCGTATCCCGCGAGTTCGTCCCCTTCTTCGGCGCGGGCATCGGCACCTACGCCTCGCAGATGGCCAGCGCCTGGGCCGGCGCCGGCCACGAGGTCCACGTCCTCACGGCGCCCCACGACGGAGTCCTCGAGCGCGGCCCCACCCTCCGCCCCGGCGTCCGCTTCCACCTCAGCACCCCCGACCGCGGGGCCGCCGCCCTCGACGCCTACCGCTTCGACTTCCTCCGCCACGCCATGGCCGCCCTCGAGTCGCTCCGCGACCTCCACGCCGCCACGCCCTTCGACTACATCGAGTTCCCCGAATACTGGGCCGAGGGCTACTTCGCGATCAACGCCAAACGCACCACCGGCGAGTTTTCGAACACGCTCCTCGCCGTCCGCCTCCACACGCCTACGCGCGACTGCCGCGCCCTCAACCGCGAAGACTGGCTCGAAGAAGAGATCGCGATGCTCGAGCACGCCGAGGATGCCACCATCCGCGGCGCCGACGCCGTCCTCTCTCCTACGAAATCCCTCCTCGACCGCGTCGTCCCCCCCGACGCCGGCTCTCCCCGCCAGACGCGCGAGGTCATTCCCTACCCCTTCGACCCTGCGCTCGCCACCGAACTCGGCGACACCCGTGCAACGCCTGCCGCCTCAACCTCGCCCCCCGACATCCTCTACTTCGGCCGCCTCGAACACCGCAAAGGTGTCCACCTCCTTATCGACGCCGCCCAGCGCCTCTTCGCCCAAGGCCACGACGCCCGAGTCCGCATCATCGGCGCTGACACCCTCACCGGCCCACACGGCCGCTCCTACTCGGAGTGGGCCCGCCGCCAGATCAACCCGAAGTGGGCCAACCGCTTCACCTTCGAGCCCGCCCGCCCCCGCCACCGCCTCGCCGAAGCCATCCGCTCCTCCACCCTCTGCTGCTTCCCGTCCCTCTGGGAAAACTTCCCCAACGCCTGCCTCGAGGCCATGAGCCTCGGCGCCCCCGTCGTCGGCAGCGACGCCGGCGGCATGGCCGAGATCATCCAGGACAACGAGAACGGCGTCCTCTTCCGCTCCGGAGACCCCGCCGACCTCGCGGCCACGCTCGAACGCACCCTCAACGACTCCGCCCTCCGCGCCCGCCTCTCCGCCGCCGCCCCGTCCCGTGTCGCCTCCTACTGCGACCCCGCCGAGATCGTCCGCCGCTTCGAGCGCGTGATCGCCGACGCGAAGGCCACCGCCGCCGCGCCGACTCCCGCACCAACCGCGCCCGCCGCCGCGGCCACTCCACAGGTCTCTGTCGTCATCCCCTTTTACAATCTCGCCGACTACCTCCCCCGAACTCTCGAATCGCTGCGCGCCCAGACCTTCCGCGCCTTCGAAACCATCGTCATAGATGACGGTTCCACCGACGCCGCCGCGGCCGCCCTCCTCACCGACATCGAGCGCCGCCGCTTCGGCGAAATCACCCTCATCCGCCAGCCCAACACCGGCCTCTCCGGCGCCCGCAACGCCGGCATCGCCGCCGCCCGCGCCCCCTGGGTCGTCCCCCTCGACGCCGACGATGTCCTCGACCCCACCTTCCTGGAGAAGTGCGTAGCCGCCGCGGCCCGCGACCCCGGTCTCACATTCGTGACCTCACTCGTTGAATACTTTGAGGAAGCCCCCGAAGCCCCCCACGGCGGCTGGATCCCCATCGGCATCGACCGCGACCTGCTCGCCACCACCAACTGCGCCAGCACCTGCACCGCCCTCATCAACCGCCAGGCCCTGCTCGACGCCGGCGCCTACGACTCCTGGCTCACCAGCTACGAAGACTGGGACCTTTGGTGTCGCCTCGCCGCCCGCGGCGCCCGCGGCTCGGTCATCCCCGAGTTTCTCATCCACTACCGCTGCCGGCCCGACTCGATGGTCCGCACCGAGGGCAAGGCCCGGCGCGACCTCATCCACGCCTGCCTCATCGCCCGTCACGCGAATCTCCCCGAGCACCCCGACCGCGCCATGCGCCTGCACCTCGCCCGCGCCGCGTCGGTAGACCTCGCCCGCGAGCACGCCGACCGCCTGATCGCCGAGAACGTGAGATACCGCGTGGCCGACCGCGTCAACGACGCCCTGAAGGCCGCGGGCGTGCAGAAGGCGATCAAAGGGATCGCGGGGATGCTGAAGAACGACTGAGATGCTCGAACTGCCCCCCGCCGGTAGACTGCATAGAGCGACGGTGTCTGGCATGCGTGGCTTTGCACACAGAGGATTGACTCAGCAGATGGCGGGTCCGAGATGAAGCGCAGTTGCACTTCTACTTGGCAGCTCGTTGGCTGGGTCACAATCGCCTCGATTGCAACTGGTATTTTCACCGAGCTGGGGATTGCCAGTTTCGTCATTCTGTCGCGCGCCGGGCACACTGTCGCCTGGCGCAATCTGGGAACAAGCGCTCACCACTCGGAATGGGGTTACGACTGGAGTGTCTGGTGGGAACGTGACCCGAGTTTCCCAACCGATAAGACATTTCCTGACGGTGCAGAAGCGGTATCTCGAGTTCGGGTCGGCTGGCCGTGGCGGGCCACGACCTCGTGGCAAGTACACGAATCGAGACGAAGTGCTCATACAATTGAGATAGAGCCTCCCTATCTGAGCGCCCGCACCCTGCCGGGTCGGATGACAGCGTCCCGTCCCTTATTGGGATTTTTGTTTGATGTTACGGGTTTCGGCGCAACCGCTTCACTGATAATTATTTTGTTCGTCTTTCTAAGTCATCTGAAACCGTTGCGTCCCTGAACGCCGGCGCCCTGAGGAGACGGGCGGGGCGTGGCAGGGTTCGTATGGCGGGCGACCCGATCCGGCGCATAGGAATACTTCAACGTTCTCCCGCGCACCACGCCGCCCACATCCCCCGCACCGCCGCCTCGAACTTCGGCGCAAACCCCGCCGCGTCGCACAGCACCGACCGCGCCACCCGCTCCCGCATCGTCCGCCGCAGCTCCGCCGTCCGAGGCCCGCACTCGGCCAGCCCCCGCGCAATCTCCACGTACCCGTCCGGCGTATCCGCCACCAGCTCCGGCAGCCCCACCGCCGTCAACAAACTCAAGCCCACGCGCCCCGCGTGTAATCCGGTCGCCAAGCTCACCACCGGCACCCCCATCCACAAGGCCTCGCACGTCGTCGTCGTCCCGTTGTACGGAGTCGTGTCCAGCGCGATGTCGATCCCGCCGTACGCCTCCAGGTGCTCCCGCTTGCTCTCGAACTTGTCCAGGAGCTGGAACCGCACCTCGGGGATCCCCTCGCGCTTCAGCACCCCGGCCACGTGCTCCCGCGCCGTCCGCCCCGACAGGCCCCCGGACTTGATCACCAGGCGCGAGTTCGGCGCCGCGTGCAGCACCCGCGCCCAAAGCGCGATCGTCCCCGGCGCAAACTTCTTGATCGCGTTGAACGAGCCGAACGTCACGAACCCGTTCGCGTCCCGCGGCGGCGGCGCCACCCCCGGCGCCCCCTCCGGCGCGCCGTAGCACAGGAAGCACCCCGGCAGGCGCACCAGCTTCTCCGTGGCCATCGCGTCCGCGCCAGGCGCCGGATCAGTAATCGCATCCACGATCCGGCAGTCAATCGTCTGCACGCCCGTCGTGTTCGGGTAGCCGATATACGTCGCCTGCACCGGCGCCCCCCGCAGCCGCAGCGCGGTCAGCCTGCTCCCCTGCGTCTGCCCCGCAAGGTCCAGCACCACATCCACGCCGTCGGCCCGGATCTGCTGCAGGAGCTGCGCATCGTTCATCCGCGCACAGTCGCGGAACCCCGAGCTCGCCGCCATCAGCCGCTGCGTCATCGCGTCCCGCATCGGCCCCGTCGCGTAGAGAATGAACTCGAGCTTGCCGCGGTCCGCCGACTCAAGAATGGGACGCAGGAAGAACGCCACGGAATGGTCCCACAGATCCGGCGACACCACCCCCACGCGGATCTTCTTCTCCGGGTCCCGCGCGTTGGGCCACTGCGTCTGCACCGCCCCCGGCAACCCCGCCAGCACGCGCCCGTAGTGCTCGTGCGCCGCCTTGATCTCCGCCGGCTCGACCCCCTCCGCGTAGTTCAGCGAAACGCAGTACGCCGTCAGCAGCCCCGGGTGCTGCGCATGGTCCCTGGCCGCGGCCCGCAACACCTCGCACGCCTCCTGCGGCTGCCCCGTCGATTGCAGCACCGACCCCAGGTTTGACCGTGCCTCGGCATACTTGGGATCGAGCGCCACCGCCTCGCGGTAGAGCTCCAACGCCGCGTCCAGGTCCTTCTTCTGCAGGTAGCACGTCGCCAGCAGCCCGCGCACCGGTGCCGAGCGCGGGTCCAGCTCCGCCGCCTTCTCCAGCACCGGGATCGCCCGGTCCACCTGCCCCATCACGGCGATCATCGAGCCAAGCATGAAATGGAGGTCGCCGCGCGACGGGGCCGCCGCCACCGCCCGCTCCATCGCCGCCACCCCCGCCGCCTGCGGCCCCGTCTGGAACAGGCAAAGCCCCAGCAACCGGTTCGCCTCGACATGCATCGGCTCGGCCTGAAGCACACCCTGCAGCGCCTGCGCAGCCAAGTCCGGCCGCCCGCCCTGCGCCTGCTGGGCCGCCGCCGCCACGATCTGGTCCGCGCCGTTCACGTTCGTGAGTCTACTCCCAGCAGTGCCACACCCGTGCCACTAGTTTCACGCCGGCTCTGCGGCGGGAAACTAGTGCTCCGCCACCCGCCCCCGCACGAACGCCGCCCCGCGCTCCCCCGCCTCAAGCGCCGACCCCAACCCCCGCAGCGGCTCCCCCACTACCGCGTCCATCGCGTCGCGCACCAACTCCGCGATCCGCCCGAACGGGATCGCCCGGTCCAGGAACGCCCCCACCGCGGCCTCGTTCGCGCCGTTCAGCACCGCCCCGGTCGTGCCGCCTTCCTCAATCGCCCGGTACGCCAGAGAGAGCGCCGGAAACCGCCCCAGATCCGGCGGCGAGAACTCCAGCGTCCGCGCCTCGGCCCATTCCAGCCGCCGCGCCACTCCCGAAGCCCGCGCGCCACCGCACGCCCGCTCCAGCGCGTACTGGATCGGCGTCCGCATGTCGGGCGCTCCCATCTGCGCCACCGACGACCCGTCGGCGAACTCCACGATCGCGTGCACCACCGACTGCGGGTGCACCAGCACCCCGATTCGCCCCGCCCCCAGCCCGAACAGCCAGTGCGCCTCGATCACCTCCAGAGCCTTGTTCATCAAGGACGCCGAATCGACCGTCACCTTCGGCCCCATCTTCCACGTCGGATGGTTCAGGGCCTGCGGCGGCGTCGCGTGGTACGTTTCCTTCGCCCCCCACGTCCGGAACGGCCCGCCCGACGCAGTCAGTATGACCCGCGCTACCTCCGCACCCACCTCCACCGGCGGCCCCACTCGATGCCTCGATGCCTTGCTGCCTTGATGCCTCTCTTCCACATCAACTCCGCACCCCAGACACTGCCACACACCCGAATGCTCCGAATCCACCGGCAGCAGCCGCGCCCCGGTGCGCTCAGCCGCCGCAACGACCAGGGCTCCCGCGGCCACCAGCGTCTCCTTGTTCGCCAGCGCTACGTCCCGCCCCAGCTCGACGGCGGCCAAGGTCGCCGGCAGCCCGGCACACCCGACCACCGCGCTCACCACGAGGTCGGCTTCGATCTCGCGCACCAAGAACTCGGCGGCCCGTGCCCCGTGCCGTGCCCGAGGCAAATCGCCGTCAGTGAGAGCCAGTTCTGCGCCCGGATGCCGCCGCACCTGCTCGGCCAGCGCCGCGCCGTTCCGCCCCGCCGCCAGACCCACCACCTCGTACCGCGTCGCGCACTGCCCGCGCGCGTGCAGACCGTTGAGGTGCTCGATCACCCCCAGCGTCTGAGTGCCGATCGACCCCGTCGATCCCAGCACGATCACACGGCACACGCCCTCGGGTCGCGCCACGGCTTTATTCCCGGGGGAGCTTCTTGATCTCGCCCGGTGCCAGCTTCCGGCGCGTCGAGTACAGGAACCGCTTTGCGGCCGCCAGCGCGCCGGGCTTCGGCTCCGGCGTCGGCGCCGCCGTCACCGTCACGGGCTTCACCGTCGGCGCGGCCGCCACGGCCGGCGCCTCGCTGCTCTCGGCCTTCTTCTGATACCCGCCTCCCAGCCGCACCGGACGGTCCTCGCGCACCGGCGTCACCTGCTGCTTCGCCACCGGCTGCACCGCCGGAGGCCTCGGGGCCGGTGGCCGCGGCGACGAGGGCCGCTGCTGCGGCTGCGGCCGCGGCGCTTGCGGCTGCTGCGGAGCCCGCGACGGCGCTGCCGCCTGCACAGGCGCTCCGCCAGCGTTCGCACCCGCCTCCGGCGCATTCCCGCCCTCGCCTCCACCCCGCCCGCCGCGCCCGCGACGCCGGCGCCGCCGACGCCGCCCTGTCCCGTCGCCGTTGCCGCCCTCACCATTCGGGCCCGCCCCGTTGGCATCGCCCTCGTGAGACTCACCCGAAGCGGCCGCGCCGATCGGCGCGCCCGCTTCGCCCTCCTCCTCTTCATCGATCACGTCGTTCGCCACCGGCCTCAGCACCGGCCGCCTCGGCAGCGGCGGCAGGGCCGCGGGCTCCAGGTCCCACGAATCCCCGCGCGGCGCCTCGGGATCGATCGGGGCCGGCGCCATCGCCGGCTCGACCGCATCACCATTCTCCATCTCGTGCTCGTGCACCTCGGGCCCGCCGCCGGGTCCCGGCCCCTGCACGCCCGCCTCGCCCGGCATCCCATCAGTCCGTCCCCGCCCGCCACGCCGGCGCCGGCGCCGCCGACGCCGCCCACCCTCACCCTCGGGCCGCTCCCCGCCCTGCCCATCAACGGGCCCGCCCATCGGCGGCCCACCGGCCGGCGCCACGTCGCGCCCGCCCTGCTCCGCCCGCGCCGCCGGCATCACCATCGGAGGCAACGCCTGCCGCGCCGGCTGGTTCCGCTGGTTCTGATTCCGCTGCGGCTGCGGCGCCGCCGGCTGGCTCTGCCGCTGCGCCGCCGGCGCTGCCCCATTCGGCACCGGCTCCCCACCCTCCCCCCCACCGCCGCGTCCGCGACGCCCACGCCGCCGCCGCCCGCGCCGCGGCGCGCCGTCTCCACCCTGCTCCCCCGCGCTCCCGGCCGCGGCAGGCGCACCCGCCCCGTCCACCTCGTCAAACTCAATCGGGTGCGAAGGCAGGTCGGCCAGCTCCGCCTGCTCGGCGGGAGACAACTCCGGCTCCGCCGGCGCCTCCTCCTCCTTCGGATCGCTCGCCCACTCATCCTCCCCCTTGATCCCCAGCTCCCACACCTTCAGATTGCTCGGCGCCTTCTGCTTCGGCAGCGTCTCGACATCGATGTCCGCCCCGCTCGCGTCGTAGGCATAGAACGTGATCCGGTCGAGCGCCACGGTCTCCGACACCCGCACATCCACGTGCTTCCCGCTCCGCCGCTCGAGCTGGTTCAGGCTCTTGCGCCGCCCCGAAAGCAGCTCGCTCGCCACCCGAGGGCTGACCACCATCTCCACCCGCGCCACGTTCTCGTGGTCCAGCACCGCCGCGAGGTTGCGCAGGGCATCGGCCGAGATCGAGTCCGGCTTCTGCACCATCCCGCGCCCGCGGCAGGTTGGGCAATCTACGAAGTGCACGCTCTCGTGGCTCCCCCGCATCCGCTGCCGCGTCATCTCCAGGATCCCGAAATCGCTGATCGCGAGGGTGGTACTCCGCGCCCGATCCCGCTTCAGCCGGTCCCGGAACCGCTGCTCGATGTCCTTCCGGTGCGACGCGTGCCGCATGTCGATCAGGTCGTTGATGACGATCCCGCCCAGGTCCCGCAGCTTCAGCTGCCGGCAGATCTCCTCCACCGCCTCCACGTTCGTCCGGTACGCATTCGTCTCCGCGTCCCGCGCATCCCGCATCTTCCCCGAGTTCACGTCGATCGCCACCAGCGCCTCGGTCTCGTCGATCACCAGCCGCCCGCCCCCCGGCAGCGGCACCTCGCGCGCGTGCATCAGGGCGATCTGCTGCTCCACGCCGAAGGCGTGAAAGAGCGGCGTCTGCCCCTCGTACTGCATCAGCTTCACCTTGCTCCGCGGCGCCACGATCTTCAGGAACCGCGCCGCCCGGGCCAGCGCCAGCTCGTTGTCGATGATGACCTCCTCGATCTCCGGCCCCAGCATGTCCCGCAGGGCCCGCACCAGGAGGTCGCTCTCGCTATACAACAGCCGCGCCCGCGGCCCCCCCTTCGTCTTAGTACTGTGCCGCGCCTCCATGTCCTTCCACAACCGCTGAAGATATGAAAGATCACGTTTGAGTTCGGTTTTATTCCGGTCCATGCCGGCGGTGCGGACGATGAAGCCGAAGCCCTCGGGGAGGTCGAGCTGGTCGAGGATCTGGCGCATGGCGCGGCGCTGGTCCTCGTCCTCCACCTTGCGGGAGACGCCGACCTTGTCCATCTGGGGCATCATGACCAGGAAGCGGCCGGGGATGCTGAGGTAGCTGGTGAGGGTGGGGCCCTTGGTGCCCACCCCTTCCTTGAGCACCTGGACCACCACCTCGTCGCCGCGGCGGAAGCACTTCTGGATGGGGGGGCGTTCGCGGCGGGGGGTTTTGCGGCCGACGCGCTCGGTGGTGTCCTCGTCCTCGCCGGGGAAGTACCGGGGGTGGATATCCGACACGTGGAGGAAGCCGTGGTGCTCGACGCCGAAATCGACGAAGGCCGCCTGGATGGAGGGCTCCACGTTCGTCACCACGCCCACGTAGATATTCCCCACGCGGCTGATGCTGCTGGCGCGCTCGGCGTGGAACTCCTCGAGCTTGCCGCCCTCGACCACGGCCACCCGGCATTCCTCGCCGGGGACGTAGTTGATGAGCATCTGGGTGGTCTGGGTGGTCTGGGCCGCCTTGGCCGCCGCCGACTTGGACTCTGCCATTGAAACCGCTCCGTGTGTCCTTACACGGGCGTGCGCGATGTGGGGGCGTCCGCGGCCGGGCGCGCTGCGCCCGGTCGTGCCGCCGTGCGCCCCGCGGCGCTGTCCCAAATCTGTGGCTTCAGTCTCACTGAAACTCGCACACCCGTCGCGGCGGCTCGCCCGGCGGCCCTCGAAACGCCCCGGCCGCCCCCGGAGGGGATAGACCGGCTCACGCGTGGCGGCTCCCGATGGAGCCCGGCCCCGCGGACCGGGTCGCTTCGCGGTGCGCTTGCGAGCGCTCGCGGCGGCGACCCTGGCCTTCCGGTGGCCCGCCCGGAAGCGGCGCACCGACTGTCCTGTCCCGAGAAGCGCCGGGCCGGGTGCGGGGTACACCCCCGCACACCGCTCACGCCCGCTCTTCGACGCTCCGACCGTCGAACGCCCCGGGTGAAGTTCGTTGTAGTCGAGGGCCCCGCGCACCCGCGGCCGGCCTCGACATTCGGAATCGACTGCGCCCGCCGCCGCGGGCACCGCCGTCTGCCACTCAAGGGTATGCGTTCCTGCCCCGACCCGCAAGACGCGGCCGGGGTGCGGGAAGGCCCTTTCAGCCGGTTCTATCGGCGGTTTTTTGCGTGTATTACCCACCGCCGGCGCATCATTTGGCGGGAATAGGCCTCGTGGTTCTTGAAACCCGGGCCGCCATCCCCGATCCTCCGCCCAGCGACGAAGGGCGCCCCCCAAAACGCCACGTTGGAGGGGATGCCATGGACTTTCAGAACGGACGGACGATCGGGGCCAGCGGATCACGCGCGAGTGCGGGCACGCCGGGGCCGCGCCCGGGCGGGGCGCCGGCGGAGGGCGCGGGGTTTGTGTTCGATTCCAAGGGCCCGCTGATCAAGCTGAGCGACGCGGAGATCCTGGAGGGGCTGCGGCGGTTTGTGCAGGCGCAGCACGGGCGGCGGCTGAGCATCAGGAAGTTCGACCTGTGGCCGGGGCGGCCGTGCAGCGATGACACGCTGATCAAAAGGTTCGGCACGTGGCAAGGCGCGCTGCGACGGATCGGCGTCGAGGGCGGCCGGGCGCGGCGGTATTCGCCGGAATACATGGTGGAGGTGCTGGAGAGCGTGTGGCGGAAGGTGGGGCGCCGGCCCGGTGAGCCGATGCTGTGGAAGCATGCGCGGGTGACGCCGCGGGCGTTCACCAAGCACTGGGGCACGTTGCGTGCGGCGTGCGAGGCCCTCGACGCGTTCCACAAGGGGCGGATCACGAGGGAGGAGCTGCTGCGCGGCAGCCCGAGGCCGCGGAAGGTGCGGGCGCCGTTCCCGCCGTCGAAGCGGTTCGCGGTGCTGCGTCGGGACGGGTTCCGCTGCCAGCTCTGCGGGCGCGGGGCGAAGTCGGAGCCGCCGGTGGAGCTGGAGATTGATCACATCGTGCCCGTGGCTAAGGGCGGGGGGGCGGAGGAGTCGAACCTGCAGGTGTTGTGCAAAGAGTGCAACCGGGGGAAGGGGGCGGGGTGAGGCACGCCCTCCCGGCCGTCACACTTGCGAATCTCGGCGCCGCAGCTCGGGGACTCCGGGCGAGCGCGACGGAGCCGCTGCGCCTGCCCCCGCCCCGCGGCCGGCGCATCGGTGCGCAGCGCCGCCCCCGGCCAGCCGCGGACTTCGGCCTGGATCAGCGCCCGCTGCACGGCCTCGACCAGCACGAGGTCGCGCACGCGCACCAGGCCCTTGGGGTCGCGGTGGCGGATCTCGACCTCCCACTCGCGGTGCGGCGGGCCGCCGTCGGCGCGGACGTAGAGGCTGCGGATATCGACATCGCAGCAGAGGTCGAGCTTCGCGAGTTTGATCCAGATCGACTCGTGCGGCTCGCCGGCCATGGCGCGGGAATCCATCGCGCTACCCGGGGCGACGGCCAGAACGAACCGCCGGCTTTCATCCGCGCGGCGTGGGCCATTGTCGCGCCCGTGCGAGCCCCTGCTCTGACTGCTCATGCTGTCCATGTGCCCCCCCCTTCGCTCTTACTCCATTTGGAGGCTACAGGCGTCACCGGGGGCGGCCATGAACGCGCCGTCATTTCACGGAGTGAGCCGTGTGTGGGTGGGCCGGGCCGCGGTCGGGCCCGGTTTCATTTCCCCGCCCCGCCGGGGGGAACGATCGTTGCCAGGGGTAAGCGACGCAAAGCGTCGCGCCACCCCTGGAACGCGCCGCGGCCCCCAACCTCCCCAACGGGGCGGACGACTGCGCCGCCTACCTCACGCTCGGCACGTTTGTGGATAAACGGCACGAGTCTGAGCAAATTGGAGAGGCAGCCGCCTCACGCTCGGCGGCCGGCTGAGCCGGCCGCTCGCTGGAGGGTGTAGAAGGCGGAGCACCGACCGCTCAGAGCAGCGGTCGGTGGCACGGTTGGTGCCACCCCGCCGTGCAGCTCTGGGCTCGCCCGTGCCGTGAAACCCGAACCCTCAGCCACACACCGCTGGCCTGCGAATCCCAAGCCGCCCGCCTCACGCTCGGCGGCCGGCTGAGCGGGGGGGGGCTGCTCGCTGGAGGGTGTAGAAGATGGAACATCGGCGGCTCAGGGCAGCGGCCGCTCGCGCAGCCACCGGGTGTTAGTGGCTTGCGGGGCATTCTCGGGCAAGTACTGCCTTGATGGCGTCGAGAACCGTTGTCCGGTCCTGGTTTGTCGGGGCGGCATCGCGGATGTCGCGCTTGGGCCCCGGGCCGTGCGGGCCAACGCCGAAGGTCTTGCCGGCATCCACGCGGGGTATGTACTCGATCACGTCGATCCGCGTTCGCGGTTTGCCATCAGGCGCGGGCGCGGGCGATAGGTGGAGAACAAAGTCGCATTTGAACCGGTCCACCCGGGAACCATCCGCGAGAACGGTCGGCCAGTAGGCGTCGCCCGATACATCGAGCAAAAAGAGATCGAACGACCGGGCGTCGGGGTTGAGCGCTGCATAGATGGCAAGCGGTGGATTGGGGACCGAGCGCGCGGCGTTCAGCGCCAGTTGCGCGTCGTCAGGAAAGAGCGGGTCGCGATGGTCCACGACCCTCATGCCGCTGAAGGCGGCGCGTAACTCCGGTGCCGACTCCAGCGGCTTCTGGCAGGCACGAGCGATGCAATCCATCGAGCCGACCCACACCAGTGGCTCGGATTGCGGCGAGGCCTTCTCCGGTGGCGCGGGACTTCCGGGCGCCGCTCCCGGGCCTCCGCTCCTGGCCGGCACGCACGCACACCGGCCAAGAGCGGACGCCACAAGCAGGGCCGCGACGACCACCGGGATCAGGAACATCCGAGTCACGTCCGGCCTTTCAGGAAGAACCCGCGCAACTAACGCTGCGTGGAGTCGTAGACCGCGCCGTTGTTGACGCTCGGTCGGCGCGGGGCGTGGGGCACGCTGACGGTCACACTTCCATCGGACGCGGCTCCCTGCACGTCGGTGGCGCGGAAGGAAATAACGTATACCCGTCCGTCCCCAGTTCCGGACCGCTCCGCCCTGATCCACGCCGTATTGGTGCCTATGCCTGCGCCGTCGGGCGAAGTGTCGCCGTCTCCGAGCCCATTCACGGGCTCGTCCTGCATGATGCCGGTGATCTCGATCGTGACGGCACCACCCTCGGGGTCCACCACTCCGAGGACGTGAACGGGGACGGACGATCCGTTGGGAGGCCATAGCAACGCGACGTCGGCCTGGGCCCCGGCGCAATTGGGCGGGCTGTTGACGCTGCCGACGGCGCTCTCGACGACCGCGAAGTTGTTGATCGAGGGGTCTAGGGTGCTCTGCGCCGTCACCGTGAGCGTGTCCGGAGTGCCGGGCAGAGCGGATTGGGGCACGACGAGCTGCACCGTGACCAGCTTAGTCTCTCCGGGCATTAGCGGGAAAGTCGCGGGGGCAACGGCGCCGAGATAGCCGCGGTCGTCGGTGGCAAGAACCTGGAAGTTGTTCGCCGGGCCGTTGTTGGTCACTCTGAAGTCGTACGTGGTGGTGACGCCCGGGGGCAGCAGCTTCGCCGGCGGTGGCGCGATGGCGACCGTCTGGGCCCGGGTTGTGCTCGGGAGCAGACGCTGGAACGCGGCGCCGGCATTGTCCACGCCCGTCGCATAGACGATGAAGGGGACGCCGGGAAGGACGAGCTCTCCAGTGAACTCGCTTGCCGACTGACCGGGGCCATGGGCCATCGTAATCGTTTGCAGTGTCGCCCCAGCCTTGGACCGCAGTTCGAACCCGGCGGCCGCGAAATCGCCCGTGATTTCGGCCGTGACCTTAACCGATCCAGCCGACGGATGGCCGGTAATCTTGAAGTACCCCTCGTGCCCGGGGCGGCCGCCGGCACGGACGTACTTGAAACTGGTCAAGTCGAGAGAACTGACGCCCGAGACGTTCACCGAGTAATCGCCGGTCCCGGCAAGCTCCGCGGTCCATTGACCGACGGGCGGGGTGCTGACGGAGAAGATGACGCCCGACGCGAGCGCAATCCGGGTCACCCCGGGTTCGCCCTGGAGCAACGGGGTCCCATTCGGGCGGCGGATGGTCGCGGCGGTCGTTCCGCTGACCGAGAACGTGACCGTTCCCACGGTCGAGTCGACGGGGAGCGTGAGGGAGACGGGCGTGGCCGCGAAGGTGCCGGCCACCGACAGAATCTGCACGTTGTTCGAGCGGACTACGCGGTCGGCGAGCATAGTGATCGCGCTGGCCTGCGAGGGGGGTAGGAAGAACAGTTGCCCGCCGGAGTCGTTGGCGACCTTGATGAAGCCCGGGTCGATCGGAGAGCAGCTGCCGAAGAGGATCGGGTAGACCTGGATCTCCTTGTCGACGGCGAGGCTGCTCACCAGTCCTGAGAGGCCGCTGTCCTTGGCGGTGGCGTCGGTGAATACGAACAGGTCTCCGCCCTGATCGGTGGCGCCCAAGGCTTGGAGCATCCCGTGCATTGCCAGCTCGGGGCAGTCATCGCCGCCGTCGGCGCCTAGCGAGTTGATCCGGGCAATGAACTCGGTCGCGTCGGTCGTGGACGTGAGGGGACCGACGCTCGGATCGTTGAACGGCGCGAGGATGTACTTGGAGGGCTCTTCGGGCGTGCCGAGGCGGGCGTTCACGATGGCGACGGCCGAGGCCTTCACGCCCGCGATGATGGAGCCCATGCTGCCCGTGGTGTCGATGCAGATAGCCAGCGTCGGGCCGGCCCCCATCAGGAGGCGGAACTGCTTGTCCGTCACCTGAGCCTTGATGTCGTTGATGAACTGTTCGGTCGCCGCGCGCGCCACGCTCGCGGCCGAGGCGTGAAGATTGTGGTGGGGCGAGAACAGGCAGTCCGTGCAGTCCTTGTTGATGCCGAAACCAAACTCGCCGGTCGCCGAGCCGTCCAGTGTGCCACCGTGGCTGCACTTGGCGGGCGATGGCTTGGTCCGATCCTCCCCACCGTAATACCCCGACGTCAGCAGGGGCGTCACCAGGTTGCTGCTGCAATCTGGGCAGAAGGGGGGGATCGATCCGACGCAGTCCACGCACGTCGGGACGGCGATGCCCGCGCCGACCAACGTGTGCCCCGGGCGGCCGAGGTCGGCGCTGGGGCCAAAGTGACCCGACTCAATCCAGTTGGTGTGGGAATAAAAATCCTGGATGGTGTGGAGCGCGCGCCCGAGCGCCGCCCGAGCCCCGGTGGCGTTGTTTGCCGCCAGCGAGTCGACAATGGTCTGGAAGTTCTGGGTGATGACCGCCTGTCCACCGGCAAAATTCTCGCCGTCGAAGTGCTTCGCTGAGCTGAACTGGTCTTCGTCCACGCCCGCGTTGGCCTCGGTGAACTCCGTGAGGGCGGACTTCATCGACCTCGTCAGCTTGGTGACGCCAAACGCGGACATGTCAATGGACGTCACCGCATCCTTCGTGATCTGCTCGTGAGAAGAGCCGAGCGCGCCGAAGATTGTGCGCAAGTTGGTTGGGAAGAACGCGACACTGAACTCCGACAGACAGAGCACAGTTGCAACGCCGACAGCGACGTACGCCAGCCTTCGACCGTTTTTCGAGCGCATTGGTCAGCCTCCTCGTGTGAGAAACTGCCGCGCGACGTGCTGCGGCATGTGCAGAGACACTGGATGTAAACGACTTCCTTCCTCGTCGCGTCGCGTTTGGCGCTCGCACGAATGGCGGCACAACGCGTCCTCAGCACTAGAACGTGCACAGACTAACGCGACCGATTCCTGGTCGTCAAGGACGGATATCAGTATGGCCCAAAGGCAAACATTGGCGAGAGTTGTGAACCAACTGTCCACATTTCTGCATCCCGCCATCCGCTTTTCATCCGGTCAGCGCTGGGCTTGAGCAGTTCAGCGGCGTCGGTGTCGCGATCCTATGACAGCCCACTGCCATCAACGCCAAATCCTCCCGGCGACGGCTCTTCCGCGCGGGATCGCCACGCCCGCGACGTTCTCGTAGGCGTGCCCCACGATCGATCGCGGCGGGGCAGCGAAACTCGTGAGACCGACACCTTCACCCACTCGTAGTGGACGGCCACATAGATGGGATCAGTTGAACACCAGCGCGCTGACGTACCCCCACTCGTTGTTGGTCCAGAACGGGGAGCTGGAGCGGCCGGCGATGCCGACGGTGTAGGTGCCTGGCGGGAGGCCGGTGATGATGCCGTTCATGCCGTAGTTGAGGCGCTGGCCGGCCGTGCACGTCTGGCCGAAGATGCCCGAGCCGAGCGTCGAGATGGGGTTGCCGGGGATGGTGTAGCCGATCCAGAGGTCGAGGTTGCTGGCGCCCGAGGTGCCGGCGCCCAGGGCGACGTTGCCGGTGACGAAGACCTTCTGCGTCGATGAAGTAACCGTGACCTGCGTGACGGCGCCGAGGAACTGGATGGTGGAGTTCGGCGTCAGCGACATGCCGGCGTTCCACGCCCAGCCCGCGAGATTGGCCGGGCCGGCGGGGCCGGTTGCTCCGGCAGGGCCGGTGGGACCGGGGATGCCTTGCACGCCCGCGGGGCCGGTCGGGCCGGTGATGCCCTGCGGGCCCGCCGGGCCCGTGGGACCGGTGGGGCCGGCGACGCCCGCGGGGCCCGTGGGACCGGTGACGCCCTGCGGGCCGGCGGGGCCGGTGGGGCCCGTCGCCCCGGCGGGGCCGGGCGTGCCGGAAAGGGCGTAGAGCGCGTAGGGCGTCGGGCGGATGGGTTGACGCTGGCCGAGGGGGACGAGCGTGCCGGTGGTGGCGGGGAAGCGGACGTCGATCTGCAGGTAGCGGGCGGCGCCGGCGAAGGCGGGCTGGCCGAAGTCGAGGTCGGTGGTGAAGCGGCCGTTGGCGACGGCGACGCTGGGGGCCGTGACGGTGGGGCCGATCTGCGTGCCGCCGGTGGGTGCGTCAAAGAGGCGGAAGGTGAAATCGGTGGCGCCGTTGACGGGCGAGCCGGAGTTTTTGAGTTCGCCCTGGTAGGTGAAGGCGGTGCCGACGGATTGGGCGTTGGCCGCGGGGGAGGCGAGGAGCGCGGCACAGAGGGAGGCGAGGGTGGCGAGGCGGCGCATGGGGGGGTTCCTGGGCCGACGGGAAGGGGTCGGCGCGGGGGGGCTGGGCGAATCCACCCTACGAGCGGGGGCGGATTAGTCAATGAAATATGGGGTGGTCGGCGAAGCCGGGCCCGGGACGGCCCGGCTCACTCGGAGGCGCGGCCCGGAGCGGTTCAGCCCTTGGCCATGGCGCCGACGCTGACCTTGACGGCGACGTAGGTCGGCTTGACGCGCTTCTGGAAGTCTTCGGGGAACTTGTTGAGGATGGTGCGGATGGCCCAGTTGTTTCCGTCGGCGAGGCCGCAGATGGTGGTGCCGGGCATGGAGCCCATGCTGGTGGCGATTTCGAGGGCGAGGTCGAGGTCCTTGGTTTTGGCCTGGCCTTCCTCGATGCGGGACATGAGCTGGTAGAGCCAGCCGGAGCCCTCGCGGCAGGGGGTGCACTGGCCGCAGGACTCGTGCTTGAAGAAGCGGGCGATGTTGCGGGCGACGGCGACCATGTCGGTGTCTTCGTCGAAGAGGGTGGGGCAGGCGGTGCCGAGGCCCAGGACGTTGAACTTGCGGCCGATGTCGAAATCGAGCGGGGCGTCGAACTGGTCGCGCCCGAGAATGCCCATGCTGATGCCGCCGGGGATGGCGCCCTTGTACTTCTTGCCGCTGCGCATGCCGCCGCAGTACTCGTTGACGAGGGTGGAGAGCGGGATGCCGAGGTCGCACTCGAAGCAGCCGGGGCGTTCGACGTGGCCGGAGACGCCCATGAGCTTGGTGCCGTAGGAGGGCGGGGCGCCGACGGTGGACTCGCAGCCCTGCTTGGTGAACCACTCGGCGCCGTTCTCGATGATGCTCGGGAGGTGGGCCAGCGTCTCCACGTTGTTGATGATCGTCGGCTTCCCGAAGGCCCCCTTGATCGCCGGGAACGGCGGCTTCACCCGCGGCCAGCCGCGCTTCCCCTCAAGGCCCTCCAGCAGCCCCGTCTCCTCCCCGCAGATATACGCCCCCGCGCCGCGGTGCACGTAGCAGTCGAGGCCGAGCTCGCCCCTGAGTTCGCCCTTGCCCTGGCCGAAGACGCCCGCCTTGTAGGCCTCGGCGATGGCTTTCTCGAGGACGCGGGCCTGGTGGTGATATTCACCCCGGATGAACACGAAAGCGGTTTTGATTCTGCACGCGTGCGCGCAAATCGCAATTCCTTCGAGCATCAGGTGGGGGTCGAAGTCGAGGAGGAGGCGGTCCTTAAAGGTGCCGGGCTCGGACTCGTCGGCGTTGACGGCGAGGTAGCGCTGGCCGGGGTCGCCGGGCTTGCCGTCCGGCCCCGGCGCCACCTTCGGCAGGAACGTCCACTTGAGGCCGCAGGGGAAGCCGGCGCCGCCGCGGCCCCGGAGCTGGGACTTCTTCACCTCGTCGGTGACGGCGTCGGGGGCCATGGAGAGGGCCTTGCGGAGGCCGACGTAGCCGCCGGTTTTGACGTATTCGTCGTAGGAGACGACGTGGCGGTCCTTCTCGTTCCCAAAGGGGAAGGAGGGGATGCGTTTTGTGAGGACGGGAAAGTTCGTCTTCGGGGTGTAGGGCACGCGGGGTCTCGCCAGAGCGGTGGGTCGGGGACGGGGCCGCAATCGTACGCGGAGGGGGGTGGGGCGTGGGAACGGCGGTCGATCCGCACTGCTGCGCCGCCCCGGCGGGGCGTCGAGCAGTGGCACCCGGGCGGGCGGGGTCAAAGGACTTTCACGATGATCTCATGGCGCTTTCGTGCCGGTTGGAGAGGTTTCATCGTCGGCGTCCCGGCGGCGAGTTCTTGCGCCGGTGGCCGTTCTGAGGCTGCCCGAGCGTGCGTGCGGGGCTGCAGGCGCGGTCGTGCTCGCGCGGCGGCGACGATTCACTGGGCTTTCACGGCGTTCTTAGCCGGCTTGCCCAAACTCCCATCAGACAAAGGTTGGATCGCACCGGGGTGCTGGTCGCGGGTGTGCGTTGGCGCACCCATCGGCCGGTGATGGGGAGGGTGGCCGCGGCGTGCGGCACCGTGAGAATGAGAAGAGGGCCCGCGGCGGCATGGCCGCGGGGCGGACGAGTTCAAGGAGCAAGGGTCATGGCTGACCAGACCAGGAACGACCAAGGGGGCTCGCAGGGGATGGGGGCGCAGCAGGGGGGCGGGACGCAGCAGGGGACGGACCCGCGGCGGAATCCGGCGGACAACCTGTCCCGGGAGGATCGGATCCGCGGAGGTGAGCGTTCGGCGTCTATGCAGCAGCGAGACGGGCGCGGGCAGTTTGCCGGGCGCAAGAACAAGCCGCAGGGGGAGGGTTCGCTGCAGAACCAGGGGAATCAGCAGCAGGGGCGGAGCGCCGGGGGCGGGGCGGGGATGAGCACCGGGCAGAATGGCCAGAACGGTCAGCGCCGGTAACCAGAAGTTTTGATTGAGTCTCGCACGGCGGAGCGTCCTGGTGCGCGTGCGCGAGTGCGGGATTGACGGAAGTGTCGCCGGACCCAGGGGAGACCCGGCCCGGCGCGTTCACGAGGAATTTGAGAATTCCAAACACTCTTGATAAGAGGGAGCGCATCAATGGGCCAGAACGATCAGAACAAGGACCAGAACAAGAACCCCGGCCAGGGCCAGCAGGGCTTTGGCGGCCAGAGCGGTCAGGGCGGCAGCCAGAGTGGCGGCGGCCAGGGCGGCATGCAGGGCAAGGGCGGAATGCAGGGCCAGCAGACCGGGCAGCGCCAGCAGGGCAGCCCCGGTCGCAGCGACGCCTCGGGGATGAAGGACGAGAACGAGAACGAGATGGGCGACGAGACCGACATCGGCGGCACGGGCACCGGTGGCACGGGCGGCGGCGGGCCGACCGGGCGTGGTCAGAACAAGGGCGGCTCGGGCGGCAGCTCGGGCGGCTCGGACCAGGACAAGAACCGGGGCGGCAGCACCGGCGGGCGGAACGCCTAACACACCCGAGGGATTTTCTACCTCAAGGGGAGGCGGCGCCGGCGGCACTCCTTTCCAGCACATTGGGATCCTAAGCTTAGAATTCCACGTGGACAAGTTGTCGCG